>Ga0134121_10000219_pt1 | contig 68833 bp, 52 predicted proteins | sample KB301_FD_96463 | JGI IMG/M metagenome (GOLD analysis project Ga0134121, IMG submission 96463) | Terrestrial soil microbial communities without Nitrogen fertilizer from Kellogg Biological Station, Michigan, USA - KB3-0-1 | ecosystem: Environmental > Terrestrial > Soil > Unclassified ...
GACTCGTTGGCGATCTCCTCGAGCGACGGCTCGCGGCCGTTCCGCTGGGCGAGCTTCTTCGCCACGTTGCGGAGCTTCGTCATCGTCTCGATCATGTGGACCGGGATGCGGATCGTCCGCGCCTGGTCGGCGATCGCGCGCGTGATCGCCTGCCGGATCCACCACGTGGCGTAGGTCGAGAACTTGTAGCCGCGGCGGTACTCGTACTTCTCCACCGCCTTCATCAGGCCGGTGTTGCCCTCCTGGATCAGGTCCAGGAACGACAGGCCGCGGTTGCGGTACTTCTTGCCGATCGAGACCACGAGCCTCAGGTTGCCGCTCGAGAGCTTCCGCTTCGTCTTCTCGTAGTCCTCGAACCGCTCGCGGATGTCCCGCACGCGGCTCCGCAGGTCTTCCGCCCCTTCGAGCGTCTGGGCCTGGATCTGGTCGAGCTCCTTCTTCAGGGACGCGAGCTTGATCTTGCTCCCCTTCCCCGTCTTGATGTCCTCGATCTCGGTCGTGACCTCATCCAGCTTCCGGGAGAGGCTTTCCAGCTTCTCCATCATCGGCTTGATCTTTTTGGACTGGATGTTCATCTCTTCCAGCATCACGACGCAGCGGCGCTGGTTCTCGCGCAGCCGCAGGCGCGTCTTCTCGCGCTGCTTGCCGTTGAGATGGCTGTTCTCGAGCTTGTCGAAGCACTCGTGGGAGTCGAACACCGTCGACCGGATCCGGTCGATCACCTGCGGCAGGCGGTCGAGCACCTCGAACTTGGAGACGTCGATGGCGCTGTCGGCCTTCAAGGTGCGGTCGAACGCCAGCTCGCCGTTCTTCACGTCCTCGAGGATCTGGATCGCCTCGATGACGGCGATCGGAGACTCGAGGACCTTGGTGCGGAACCGCTTCCGGGTGATCTCGATCCGCTTGGCCAGCCGCAGCTCGTCCTCGCGCGACAGCAGCGGGATCTCGCCCATCTGCGTGAGGTACATGCGGACGGGGTCGTCGATCTTCTCCGAGACGCCCCGGGTCTTGGTCTCGACCTCCTCGGGCTGCTCGAACTCGCGCTCGTCGTCGTCGGGCTCGAAGCCCGCGCCCTCTTTCGCTTCGCCGCCCTCGGCGGCGGTCTCGACCATCTCGATCCCCAGGTCGTCCATCATCTGGAGGATCGTGTCGAGCTTGTCCGGCGACACCATGTCGTCGGGCAGGACCTTGTTCAGCTCGTCGTAGGTGACGAAGCCTCGCTTCTTGCCCTCTTCGATCAGGTTCTTGACTTCGGGGCTGAGCTTCTCCGCCGCGTCCCCGACGGGGCCCTTGCGGGCGGACGCGTCGGCGGCATCGGCTTCGGCTTCCTCGGCCGTAAACTTCTCACGGTCGTTGATGGGAGCGCCTCCTTTGGTGCGAATGTCGTCCATTTATCTACCGGGCAGGCCCCGGGGATTGATCCGGGCCTTGGCCCCTTTGGTCTCCAGAAACGCCTTGAGCGCCGCCCGCTGCTCATCTTCGGACTTCTCGTTCAAACGGCCCTGCATTCCGCGATATTCGCGGGTGGCTTCCCCGACGCCCAGCGTCAGCATGCAGCCGGCCGCCTGCGCGGCCGCCTTCGAGGGCTCGATGTCCAGGTCCACGATGGCCGCCGCGACCTCCATCGCCGCCGCGTCCTGCAGCAGCGCCACGAGGTCGCCTCGGTTGATCTCGCCGGCCTTTCCGATCTGCTCGTACGCCACCGCGGCGATCTTCCGCAGCACCTCCGACGGATAGCGCGCCACGGGGAAGTCGACCACCACCTTCGCGGCGACCGCCTTGTCCGCCATCGCGCAGGCCAGGAGCTCCGAGGCCGCCTTCTCCAGCACCGGCGGCGTCTTGATCGCGACCACGGGCGCGGCGTCGGAGGGCTCCGGCTCTCCGTCCCGCTTGCGCGCGAGCTTCCCGCGCAGCGACCGCTCCTCGATCCCGAACTTCTGCGCGAGCTGCTGGAGGAGGATCTCCTGCTTCACCGGATCGGGGATCTGGTTCAGCCGGTCCATCATCTCCTCGATGATGCGCGCCTTCGCCGCGGGCGTCTCCGTCCCGTGCTTCCTCGCCAGCGCGTCCATCAGGAATCCGAAAATCTCCCGCGGCTTCTCGAGGCAGGCGCGGAGCCGGTCGGCGCCCAGCTTCGTCACCACGTCGTCGGGGTCCATCCCCGCCGGCAGCTCGGCGACGAAGATGTCCACGTTCTCGCTCAGGAGCATGTCGAGTCCGCGCTCGCTCGCCTTCTGGCCGGCCGCGTCCGGGTCGAACACCAGGACCACTTTATCCGCATAACGACGGAGGATTTTCAAGTGATCTTTTGTGAGAGCCGTCCCCAGCGTCGCGACCAGCCCCTTCACGCCCGCCTGGTACGGGACGACGACGTCGAGATAGCCCTCGACGATGTAGACCGTGCGCGTCTTCTCGATCTCCTCCCTCGAATGGTGGAGGCCGTAGAAGCCGCGCCCCTTGGTGAACACCGACGTCTCGGGCGAATTGATGAACTTCGGGTGATCGTCCTTCTTCAGGGTGCGGGCCCCGAAGGCGATGGCCCGCGCCCGGGCGTCATGGATCGGAAAGATGGGCCGGGCGCGGAACCGGTCGTAGTAACCGCCCTTGCTCTCGCGCTCGATGACCAGACCGGCGGAGGCCAGGGTCTTGTCGTCGAAGCCCGCCTTGCGTCCGCGCTGCAGCAGGGCGTCCCAGGAGTCCATCGAATATCCCAGCTTGAAAAGCTCGCTCGTCTCGTCGTTCACCCCGCGGGTCCTGAAGAACTCGCGGGCCACTTCCGCTTCCGGCGCCTTCAGCAGAAGGCTCCGGAAGTACTCCTGCGCCCATTCCAGGGCGCGGTACAGGTCGTCCCGACCGATCCCCTCCTTGCCCCCGTCCTTGTACTTGACCGATATGCCGACCTTGCCGGCAAGGATGCGGATCGCTTCCGGGTAATCTACGTTTTCCCGGTAGATCACGAAGCTGATGGCATCGCCGCGCTTCCCGCAGCCGAAGCAATGGAACGTCTGTCGCTGCGGGGAGACGGTGAACGAAGGTGTTTTTTCTTCGTGGAAGGGGCAAAGCCCCTTGTAGCTTGCTCCGGCGCGCTTGAGAGGGCCAAGATATCCGGAGACGATTTCGTATATGTCGACTGATCGCTTGACTTCCAGGACCGTCTCGTCGGCGATCAGCGCCACACACCCCTCCCGCGCGGACAAAGAAGGATACCTATCGCCAGGGCCAAGTCAAGCGAAAAAGTCCACCTTGTTATACGAGTGTAAGCCCTTTGCGTTACGGCGGCGACTGAACGGGATCAATCATTCATGCAGTTGGAGTCCCCGGCGCGTCCCCGTCATTGGTGGCTGAATCCCTATCTCCATCTCGTCCTCAACGGAGTCCTCGTCAGCGTCTCCGAGCTCCTGCTCAAGGCCGGGGCCGTGGCCACCGCCGGCCGCGCGTCGCCGACCGGGCTGGGCTGGACCGGCATCACCTCCCTCACCTCCGGCTGGGTCATCGCCGGCATCCTGTGCTATCTGGTCAGTTTCGTCAACTGGCTCCAGGCGCTCCGCGCGATCCCGCTCAGCATCGCCTACCCGGTGACCAGCGGCGCCCACGTGCTCATCCCCATCGGGAGCTGGATCTTCCTCGGCGAACACGTCGGCCTCCTCCGCTGGGCCGGGATCCTCCTGATCATGACCGGGATCACGTTCTGCGCGCGGGCGGAGAATCGCCCATGACCACCCTCGGATTCGCCCTGGTGGTCGCGTCGCAGATCTTCGTCGTCGGCGGCCAGGTGCTCCTCAAGCGGGGGCTGAACTTGACCCACGTCCACCCGATCGCGACACGCGCCGTCGTCTCGCAGCTGGCGGGCGGCGTCGCGCTCCTGACGCTCTGGTTCCTGATCTGGATGGGCCTCCTCCGGAAGTTCGACCTCAGCCTGCTCTATCCCTTCGAAGGGCTCAGCCCCGTCCTGCTTGTCCTCGCCGCGCGCGTGATTCTCCAGGAGACCCTGACCTGGAAGGTCTGGATGGGCGTCGGCTTCATCGCCGCGGGAACGGTGCTGGTCGGCCTCAGCTGAATGCGATAAGATTCCTGAAGTGGACAGCCCCCCGCGACGACTCCTTCTGATCGCGTTCGCCGGCTCTCTCGTCGCGCTCCTCGTTCCCGTCTATTTTGCGACGCTCCATTGGCTGTACGGCCGCTGGCAGACCGACCCCTTCTACTCGCACGGTCCCCTGGTCCCGGTCGTCTCGGCCTTCCTGCTCCGGCGAAGCCGCGACCGGCTGAAGCTCGATCCCGCCCTCTCGATTCCCGGCGTCGCGCTCCTGGTCGGCGCCGCGATCCTCCATCTGCTGGGCGTTCGGCTGATGTTCGAGTTCCTCTCCGCGGGGTCGATCCTCCTCGTCCTCGCGGCGGTCGCGCTCCTGGCGGGAGGTCCCGCGATGCTGCGCGCCACGGCGTTCCCGATCGTCTATCTGCTGTTCGCGATCCCGCTGCCGATGATCCTGCTCCAGCAGGTCAGCCTGCCGCTGCAGCTCTTCAGCTCCGTCTGCGCCGGGGGGGTCCTCCGCAGCGTCGGCGGCGACGTCGTCCGCCACGGCGTCCTCCTGACGTTTCCGAAATTCACCCTCGCGGTCGCCGACGCCTGCAGCGGACTCCGGTCGCTGCTCACGGTGCTCGCGATCTCGACGCTCGCCGCCCACCTCTCGACCGCGTCGATCGGGCGGAAGGCGGCGCTCATCGCCGTCAGCTCCGTCGCCGCGCTGCTCGTCAACATCCTCCGCATCCTGCTCGCGGGGCTGATCGGCCTGGCGTTCGACGGCGAAACCGCCTGCCTCCTGTTCGAGCGCTACTCGGGCTACTTCTTCTTTGCCCTCGTCGTCCTCTCGACCGCCGTCGTCTTCAAGCTCCTGAATCCCCCGGCGCCGGAACCCCCGCCCGCCCCGCCGGTGCCCGCGGAGCCCCTCCCTGCCCGACGCCTGGCCGGCGCCGTGCTCCTCCCGCTGATCGCCCTCGTCGTCCCGCTGTTCGCCGCCGCGACGGCGCTCAAGACGTCCCGCGGCTCCGCGTCGCCGGTCCGCCTCGCGGACTGGCAGCCCGAGATCGCGGGATGGACCGCGCTCGAGGTCCAGCCGCGCGCCGCGTTCCCGGGAGAGGAGCAGGTCACCGGCCTGCTGCGCGACGAGCGGGGCCGCACGGTCCGCTTCAACGTGCTCCACTCCGTCAGCGGCCGCTATCTCCACTCCCCCGAAGCGTGCTCGTCGGCGGCGGGCTGGATCCCGGAGCTTCAAATCATCGAAGCGCGGCTCCCGGTCCAGTTATGGGTGCTGCGCCGGGGCGCGGAGCGCGTGGGCGTCGCGTTCTGGTTCAATATCGGGGGACAGCCGCGATCGGGAAGCCTGGACCAGCACCTCGGCGCGCTCGCGCAGCGGCTCTGGCGCGGGTCGATGGATTCCGCCTACGGCGAGGTTTCGATCCCTCTCCCGTCCGGCAGCGACGGCGATGCCCCGGGTCTGATCGAGCTGGCGAGGTCTCTACACCGCGAGGTGACCAAGCGGCTCTGGCCGTGATCCCTACTTTCCCGCGAGCAGCGCTTCGACTTCCTTCCGCACGTCGTCCGGAGGATTGCCGCGCAGCGCGGCCCGGAGCGGCTCTTCGGCCTCCGCACGCCGGCCCGCGGCGGTCAGCGCCTTGCCCAGGTAGTACTGGACGAGGGCCTGGTCCGGCGCCCGTTTCGCCGCCTCGCGCAGCGGCGCGACGGCCTCGACGAACTTCCCCTGCCTCATCTGGAACCGCCCGAGCAGGAGCCAGGGCGTGGCGTCCGCGGGGAGGAGCTCGGCGGCCGCTTCGGCGTGACGGCGGGCCCGGTCCCAGTCGCCGAGGTCCGCCTGGTTCTGCGCCGCGTTGAGGCAGGCGAACGGATCGCGCGGGTTGAGCGCGAGCGCCCGGTCGAACGCCTGGGCGGCGTCCTTCTTCCGCCCGTTGGAGACGAGCGCGACGCCCAGCTGATTCACGATCGAGACATCGTCGGGCTTGAGCTCCGCGGCGCGCGAGATGAAGCCGAGCGCCGACGGCGCGTCGTTCATCCGGGAGGCGATGCGGCTGAGCCCTTCGAGCGCGCCGACGTTCTTCGGATCCTGGACCAGGACGGCGCGGTACTCCGCCGCCGCCTCCGCCAGCCGTTCCGCCGCCAGCAGCTCCTTCGCCCGGATCACCGACCCCGCCGCGGCCTTCGTCTTCACGGTCGCCGCTTCGGGCGCCGCGCCCTCTCCGGGGCCGCAGCCTGCGAGCGCGATCAGGACGAGCGCCGCGGGCGCCCTCATCCCTTGCGCAGCCTCAGCACGCCGGGGAGCCGGGACTCGACCGGCGCCAGGTCGCGATAGATGCCGCGCGGAGAGCTGATCCACCACCACCAGCCCGTCTTCGCGTTCGGCAGGGTCGCGCCGAGCGACGGCGTCACGTAGGTCGCCGTGATCGGGCCGCCTCGGGATTCGATCTGATCCCACTCCTTCTCCTCGAGGCAGAGCCACACCGCGCGGCGCTGGCCGCGCCACGCCACCAGCGCGGGCTGGTCGGTCATGACGGTCGCCTGGGGCGGAATGGACTGCGTGAGCGCCGTCGGATCGGCGATCGCGCTCGCCGGCTCGGCGCGGAAAATCCACAGGTAGTGGAAGAGCGGGAAGCCGATGATCGCGAGGACGGCGACGGCGGCGCTTCGGCGCAGCGCCGCGCGGAGCGCGGGCGGCTCCTGGAAGAGCGACGGAAGGAGCCGGAAGCTCCAGTAGCGGCGGAGCGAGACCTGATCGACCCGATCGACGAGCCACGCGGCGAGCTGCTCGGCCGCGAAGATCGCCAGCAGCGGCGTCCAGGCGAGCCACAGCTCCGGTTCCGACCGGAACACGGTCGAGACCAGCGTGGAGAGCACCATCCCGCCGGTGGCGGCGGCCACCCACCCCTTCCACGCCGCGGTCCCGCGCCCCCGCGCGATCGAGGCGATGAAGAGGAACGCGATCACCGGATCGGTGAACGAGAGGGATTCCTGCCAGAGCCGGATCATCCCGGTGGAGATCTTGCGGACCATCTGGAGCGGGTGGAGGAAGACGAACTCCCACGGTCCCGTCCCCGCAGCGGCCATCGACCGCCACACGGCGTCGCCCGGATACTCGTCCGTGCCCGCCAGCGCTTCGTACCAGTAGAAGCTGAAGAACGGCGACCGGGCCCAGCGGAGATTGCGGATGATCCAGGGCAGGAGCAGGACCACGAACCCGACGAGGAACAGGAACGCGGCGCGGCCGCGCCGGCGACGGGACGAGGCCGCCTGGAGCCCCACGATCGGGGCGAAGAAGAAGAACAGGTAATGGGTCATCGCGGCGAGCGCGGCGATCAGGCCGGCGCCGACCATCCGGGCGTCCGAGCCCGCCTCGCCCGGCGGCTCCTCGTCGCGCGGCGACGGCGCCGCCACCGCGGCGTAGAGCAGGACGAGCACCGCGCACAGCGGATAGGGCATGCCGAGGACCGAGGCCTTCAGCATCGCGACGTTGCACGCGGCGAACGCCGCCGCGAGCGCGGCGACCTTGGGGCCGAACCAGCGCCGCGCCAGCCAGAACGTCAGGAGCACCGACGTCATCCACAGCAGGAGTCCCAGGGTGGCGGCCACGCGGTCCGAAGGATGGAGGATCGCGAACACCAGGCCCAGCAGCAGCGGATGGGCGGGCGCGTGGTAGAGGTCCGGATGCTTCTGCAGGTCGGGGTGAAGGGCCAGGGAAATCGGGCGCAGCGAGCCGGTCGTCAGCCCCTCCCCCGCCGCCACGCGCCGGGCGATCTCCGCGTGCTCCATTGCGAGGTTGATGCCGAGGCCGCGGAACTTCGCGCCGAGGACGACGAGCGCGATCACGAGGGGAACGAGGATCAGCGCGGAAAGTCCCAGCGCAATCGGGGCCCAGGATTTCGGGGCCGTCGGCGTGGTCGGGTCGGACACGTCTAGCCGCGCCGGAATTTCCTGCCGAGGCCGAGCGCCGCGAGGCCGATGCCGAACAGCGCGAACGTGGCGGGCTCGGGCGAGCCGTAGACGGCGGTGACGGCCAGGACGTCGTTGGCGGTCGGCGCCGTCAGGCCGGGGCCGAGCGGGAAGTTCTGCGCCATGACGGAGTTCGAGTCGCCCAGCGCCGCGGGCCCGAGGCCGATCGCGAAGCCGGTCATCTGCAGCGCGACCGTGTGGAAATCGATCGTGCCGGGCGGCTGGAGCGCGGGACTGCCGTCCCAGTAGAACGGCAGGAAGAGGCTCGACGCCGTGATGACGACCTGTCCGTTGATCTGGACCCACGACTGGCCGTTCAACGTGCCGGCGCCCGGAGTCGTGTTGAGCGTCGTGGGCGCGACCACCGCGGTGCTGCCGGTGTTGCCGATCTGGAAGACGACGTTGGCCGTCGTCGCGGCGCCCGGTCCCGTCACTTCGACCAGGCGGACGTTGGCCCCGGCGTTGTTCCACGCGGCGGCGGCCTGGCGGATGAGATTCGCCTGGTTGGCGGAAAGGCTCGCATCGCCGACGAAGTAGGTGACGTCGATGGTCGCCTGGCCGAGATTATTGCTTCCCCAGGTGACGTAGGTGTTGGGCGGCTGGCCGTACTGCTGCTGCTGGGCGTGGGCGAACGCGGACGCCGCGCAGAGGATCGCGGCGGCCAGACCGGACGAAAAGCCCACCCGTACCATGTAAGTACTATAGCCCCCGTGTCGGGCCGAATTCAATCGGCTCCCCGAATCCCCGGCCGCCGTCCTGCTGATGGATTCGGCTTTTTGAGAACCCCTCCTGCAACGAATCGGTTCACGAGCGGGCGAGGGCGAGGAGCTCGGAGGGCGGGAGCTGCTCGACCCGGCGGCCGCCCGCCGCGGCCGACTTCTTCCGCCGGTGGGCGAACAGGTCGCTCAGCCGGGCCTCCAGCGCGACGGCATCCGGGACCGGCGCCGGCCGCAGCAGCCGGAACACCGTGGACTCGACCTTCGGCGCAGGCAGGAAGAGCTCCTTCCCCGCCCGCCGGAGCTTCCGGACGGTCGACGTCGACTGGATCAGCGCGGCCATCGGCCCGTACGCGCGCGTCCCCGGTTCCGCCCGGATCCGGTCGTACACGTCCGACTGGATCATCAGGGTGCAGGAGGCGATCTCCATCGGGGCGGCCAGGATCGCCAGGACGATCTTCTGCCAGTCGCCGTACGGCAGGTTCGAGACGATCTTGACCGGGCCGTCGACCCGGCTCGCGAATCCCGCGCCGTCGCCCGCGACGAACGTCACGTTGGCGAGGCCGCCGATCAGTTCGCGCGACAGCTCGTGGATGGCGTCGTCGATCTCGAACGCCCAGACGCGCGCCGCCCGCGAGGCCAGCTTCTCCGTCAGGTTCCCGAGGCCCGACCCGATCTCGACGACGCGGTCGGCGGGGCCGATCTCCGCGTCGCGGACCAGCGCGTCGAGGAAGTTCGCGTCGACGAGGTAGTTCTGTCCGAGCGAGCGCTTGAGGGTGATGCCCCGTTCGCGCAGCAGCGCGGCGACGCGGGTCCGGGTGAAATCCACGCCCCCGATTCTAGGAAAAAGAACCGCCCCCCGGAAGCTCCGGGGGGCGTTCCAGGTTCGCCCGTGGGATTACTTGATCATCGCCGGCTTGCGGGTGTACTGGATCTCCGACATCATCATCTCTTTGCCGGACTCGTCCTTCGTGTAGAACCGAAGCGTGCGATGGTCCTGGTCCTTCCACTCGAACACCATCCGGTCGGTCATCGGCTTGCCGCTCTTGGGATCTTCACCCATCATCTTGAAGGTGAAGACCTTGCCCGTCGAATCGGCTTCGCCTTCAAACCGGGCGATGAACGGCATCCAGCTGTCGAGCCAGACGCCGCAGTACTGCTTCTTGTTGGGATCGAAGCCCATGAACCCCTTGCCGGTCCATTCCTTGCCCATCATGGTGCCCTTGTCCTCGATCTCCAGCCAGAAGCCGCCGAGCGTGGTCTTGATGGTCTCCGTGCCCTGGCCCTCCTGGGTTTCCTGGCCGGGCATCGTGCACTTCGACTTGAATTCCCACTCGCCGTCCCACTGCTTCAGCGCCTGGTGTTCCTTGCCGGGCTGATACTGGGGCATCTGCTCGCCCTTCTTGGGCTGATCCTGCCCCTTCTTCTTGTAATCCTGCGAGTCCCGTTCCTGGGCCTGCAGCGCGCCGGGCAGGACCAGCAGCGCCGCGCCGAGCATTGCCATCAGAAGCTTCATCGTCTGTCTCCTTATGAAGAGAAAAAAACTCTCCAATAGGACAGAGCCACGGGTTGGGAAGATGTGCCGCGGGAATCAGCTGCTGCGGAGGACCAGGGGCCGGCCGAGATCGGCGGACAGGCGCCGCGCCGACTCCTCGGCGTTCTCGGCAGAGTTGAGATGGATGCGGAACGACGCGCCGTCGGCGTCGTCGAGCCAGACCGAGGGAGACGTGTCGGACAGGGGCCGCTCCAGCCGCACCGTCAGGCGATCGAGGGGAACGGTCCGCCGGCTCGTCACCGGAATGAACCCCCGGCGGATCAGCGTGACCTGCCGGCGCTCCGGATCGATCACCACCGCGCGGCGGTAGAACAGCAGCGCCATCGCCGCCGTCGCGAGGCCCAGGCAGACCCACCAGCCGGACCGGAGCCGACCCCACACCTCGAGGAACAGCGCGGCCGTGAGGGCCGCCAGCAGCGCCATCAGCGAGCAGCCGCTGTGGTTCATGGAGTAGATGACGAGCGGGGGGCGGACCGTGCGGTCCACGCGTCAGCGCGCCAGCTTGCGCAGGACGACCGTGTCGTACGTCTCGACCTGCGGCTCGCCGATGATGCGGGCGCTCAGCTCGACGTGGAGGTGGAAGCACATCGGGGGGATCGCGTTCGACCCCTGTGAGATCGGCGTGAACGTCGCCTCGAACCGGTACATCGCCCCGCCGTCGGCGCCCGGCTTGCCGCCGTCGTCGATCAGCAGGCTCCCGTCCTCCATCTCCCGGACGTAGCCCTTGATGGGCGCGGGGCTGGAGTCGTACAGGCGGTCCTGGATCGCGGCGGCGACGCGCGGCGCCAGCCAGGCCATCTGCGCCTGGTCCATGCCCCGCTTGTGCGACGCGCTGCCCACCGCGAACAGCGGCATGATCGTCGAGACCGCCAGGACCAGCACCACGATCGAGATCAGCACCTCGAGCAGCGTCAGACCCTTGCTCCGGAAGCGCCTCATTCCTGCGCCTCCCGGGCCACCGCCAGCCGCACTTCCGTGGTGAACGTCTCGCCGAAATGGACCGGCGTGCCGATCGGATGGCTTCCCGGCTTGGTGTTCCGCTGGCCGCGGCGGAGGCCGGACAGATCGTTCGTCGACTTCTCCCGGTACTCGATCCATTCCCCGCCGATCCTCACCATCGCGGGGCCGTCGGGCATCCCGCGCGTGTGGCTCAGGTGGATGTAGCTCGACCGCTCGTCCATCGGCTCGGCCACCTTCACGCCGTGCAGGTCCGGCGAGCCCGTCTCCACGGTCACCGTCACCTGCACCATCTCGGGATAGACGAAGTCCGGATTCCGGATGTCCTTCGCATTGCGGTGGAAGTAGAAGCTCCCGTCGCGCCGCGTCGAGTCCCACCGCTTCTCGGGGCCCGACGGCGACCGCGTCCGACCCTTCTCGTTCCGGTGGATCGCGACGCTGTCGTCCCACGTCGTGGTGAACTGGGTCCAGAAGCGGAAGTCCACGAACAGGATGCCCGTCTCGATCTGCGTGAAGCACGACTTGAACAGCTCGTCGGTCTCCCGGCTGTAGTCGATGGGATTGAGCAGCGTGTCCGACTTCTTCCGGTCGAATCCCCGGATCCCGCGGTGAAGGCTGTTCACTTCCGAGTTGGGATGGAGGACGTAGGCGACCTCCCACATCGGGCCGTACCAGGTGGGCGCGATCTGCGGACCGCCGCCGCCCGGCGCGCGCATCACCGCCGCATTGCCGGCGCGCACGAACCGGATCCGCGGCCGGCTGTTCTTGTCGACGTCGCACTGCAGCATCGGCGGCGTCAGCGCCTGCCCCCGCGGGTCGAAGAAGATCTCCGACTCGGCGTACATGTTCCGGAGGTCGGCCGAGATCACGTCGAGCACCACCTGGGCCCGGTCGTAGACGTCCTTCCGCGCCTCGCCCGCCGTCCACGTCTCGAGGCTCCGCGTCGTCAGCGTCACGAGCGCCGCCACGAGCATGAGCAGGATGATGAACGCGACGAGGAGCTCGATGAGCGTCATGCCTCGGGCGCGACGGGACCGACGAGTGCTACCGATCTTCATGGTGAAGGGTCTGGGTGGGCCGGTCGTAGTCGACCGTGAGGTCCTTGATCTTCGGGTACCGCTTCCAGGTCTCCGCGGTTCGCGGCGCGGCCGAGTCGAACGAGCCCTGCTTGTACTCCACGTAGAATCGGACGTCGAACTGGCCCGCCTCGTGCTGATAGCCGGTGCGCTCGACGCGGACGTTCGTGCCGGGCGTGGTGGAGTCGACGACGAGGATCTGGTCGTTCATGCCCGGCGGATCCCAGAACTCGCCCTTCCCGTCCACGCGCCCGATCGCGTGGATGAGGATTTTGTCGTCCGCCGGCTGGATCTCCTGGGTCCACTTGTACGACCGCCAGTGGGCGAGGTCCATCTTCGTGGACCACTGGAAGTACACCATCGTGTTGTCGTACTCGCGCTGCTTGTAGGTGTCGAACGCGCGGTACGGCATGCCGTAGACCATGGTCCCCGAGTTGTGGTTGGCCGGCTGCGTCCCGAACATGCCGCGATAAAGCCCGCTCTGATTGTCCCACTTCGCCGGCATGGCCAAGGTCCGCCCGTTTCCGTTGCCGTTCCACTCGAAGAGCATCATCTCGCTGTCGATGAGGACGTAGCCCTTCCGATACCGATTGGGATCGCCCGACATCGGCTCCTGCAGATCGATGACCTTGTCCGTCGCCGTCATGGTATTGGCCAGGACCGACACCGGAACCCACTGCAGGTAGAAGATCTGGTCGCCCTGGTCGTGGATCTCCTGGGTCGAGTTGAGATAGCCGCGCTTCGCCCCGGTGATCGTCCCCGCGGGACCGTTGTTCCAGGTGCCGTAGCCGACGTATTCGTCGCCGACCTTGATCAGTCCGCCGTTCGCACGGATCGGCGCCTGCGTCTGGTACACCTGGATGTTCGTATCCGAATCCGACGCATTCTGCCGGAGCCTCATGCGGCCCTTCGTCGAGGCGAAGCCCTTGAGCTCGTCGATCTGTCCGCCCCAGGGGCCGATCGTCACCTGCGCGCCGGGCCCCGCCTCGAGGAACGGCCGGCTCAGCAGCTCGCCCGACGGGAACTTGAGGAGCCGCGTGTAGGGATCGTTGATGGAGCTCCAGTCGCGCGTGACCGGGTCGTACAGCGCGGCGATCTGCGTCTGGTTGGGGCCGTTCCAGGCCGGGCGCGGCCAGTCCGGCCGGTCCCCGGGCTGCGCCCCCACGAGGCCGATGCGCCGGACGCGAGCGCTCTCCTTCTGGTTGGCGCGGTCGGTCAGCGTCACGCGGTCTCCGCCGCCGACGCTGTAGCCGCCGCACGGCCAGGTGTTGATGTCCGTGGTGAGGAACGTCGGGAGGACTTGATCGCCGGTCGAATGGGCCGACGGAACCGTCGCCAGCGTGCCGCGGCGCAGGCGGATCGGGTTGTTCCCGCTGAGGAAGCTGACCCAGTACGTCCCGCCGGCGTTCTGGACCGGCTGCACCGGACCGAACCACTCGTCCCCGATCTGGATGATGGTGCCCTGCGTGTTGCCCGGGCCGCCCGGCCCACACGGGAAGTTGTTGGCGTTGTCCACCGCCACCGACCAGAGCTCGACCTGGGCGCCCGTCCGGTGGATGCTGGCCGTCGTGCCCATCTGGGCCCGCTGGACGCCCGTGAACTTGTCGGAGGACGGCGGCATCCCGGCGCCGAGGCCGCCGGTGGAGCGCGCCGTGTAGAAGACGACCTCGTTCTCGATCTTGAGATAGCCGCGGTCGGGGAAATCGTTGATCGTGACGCCCGGCGGAAGGGTCACGCCGATCTGCACCTGGCTCGCATCGATCTGCCATTGCGGGGGCGTCGTCGTGTTGTCCTGCTTGTCGCCCGCGACGATCGCCAGCGGGGCCGCGTTGAAGTTGTAGCTGCAGGTCGCGTTGGTCGTGGGAATCTTGTCGTACCTCATCTGCACCTGGATCTGCCCCATGTCGACGCTGACGGTTCCCTGCTGGATCCGGCTCGAGTACCCGAAGAGCGAGACCGCGGTGTTGTTCGGGTGCTGGTAGACCCGCGAGCCCCGTTGCCCGCGCAGGCAGGTGCTGCCGTCGAAGATCACCACCTCTTCGCCGAGCAGCAGCGGCGTCGGTTCGCCGCTGGGGGCGATGCCGCCGTTCTTCAGGGTGAGGTTCGTCGAAGTCGGCCCCATCTGGCTCGACAGCCGCGTCATCAGCTCCTGCCCGCCGGGCGCCGTGTAGTGCATGAACTTCGCCTGCGGATCCGAGAAGCCGTCGACGAGAACCGCCAGGTCCGCATAGCGGTTGCTCTTCCAGTAGGCCGCGAAATGGGTCCACGTGTCGGGCGTGAGCCGGAAATTGGGCCAGCGGATCTCCGCCACGCCGTTGGCGATGCGGCCGTTCGCGTCGGCCCCGCCGCGGGGCGGCTTGTACGGCTGCGTCCCGTCGGCCGCCGTGAGCACGAGGTCGCCGCCTTCGACCCGGAGCGAGACGCGGTTGGTCGTCGGCGCTTCCTGGATGTCGAACAGGCTGACGTCGCCGCCGCCGTCGACCTTCGCCCACACCTCGAATCCGCCGGAGCCGGTGTCGGGCCGCTGGCCCGGGACCAGGTCGTCTTCGGACGTGACGTTGGGCGCGAAGAACCGCCTCCACGAGTACGTCTCCGGCCCGGACATCTTCTTGCCGTCCTGCTCGTCCTTGTAGTGGTCGCGGCAGTGCGGGTCCGGCCAGCCCTCGAGCATCTGCTCGAACTGCGCGTCGATCGGCATGCCCCGCTCGTCCGTCCCGGGCGTCATCATGATGTACGCCGACTTGTTGAGCGCCACGTCCGCCTCTTCCGTGACCTTGCGCGGGAAACTGATGAACCGGTTGCCGTACGGATAGCCCGGGAAGGCGAGCTTGGGCTCGACGTTGACCAGCGCCGTCTGGACCAGCGACATCATCTGGTTGAAGTCGTACTGGCTCTCGCAGAAGCGCTTGAGATCCATCGGGGGCGACACGCTCACGACTTCGCGGTAGCCGCGGCCGGCGACCTCCGTCCCCGCGGGGTTGTTCATCGACGAGAAGGCCTCGAGCGTGTAGACGTCGTAGGACTTGAAGCAGACCGGCGCCGTGCCGGTGCCGTCGAGCAGCGCCGCGTTCGGGCAGACGGCGTTCAGGACCACGGCGATCTTCTGGCGCGGGTTGAGCCCCGAGCTGCCGATCGCGGTCAGGAATTCCTCCATCCGCTTGAAGCTGCGCCCCACGCAGCGCGTGGCCAGCATCTCCGCCGCCCCGCGGGTGACGCGGCTGGTGTCGTCGCCGTAGAGCTTCACCCCCTCGAACATCGCGGCCAGCGTCTCCCGCTTGGCGGTGTTGATGTTGACCGGATGGCGCTGCTCGACCTCGACGACGCCGCCGACGTAAGCCGTCAGCGCCGGATCGGTGGAGAATCCGTTCTGTCCGCCGCTGCCGGTCAGGGCGTTGCCGGTGATGCGGCCCTCGATCGCCTTCATCCCCTGCTTGCTCGCCCGGAACCGGGAGTTCCGCCCGAGGACATGGAGGTTGTCGGCGGTCACCCCGCCGCCTGCCCCGCCCCCGTTCTGGTAGCCCACGTCCCGGATCTTCTGCGGCGCGATCCACGTGGAGTCGCGTCCCGAGTAGAGCGTGAGGTAGTCCTTGAGGTTGATGACGCGGCCGTCGACCATCGACTGCAGGTTCCTCAGCGCCGGCTCGCCGCAGGTGCGCGTGTTCAGCTTCCCCTGCTCGTCCTGGACGGTCACGCCCCAGATGGAGCCCTTGGGATCGGAGATCTTGATCCGGTTGGCGAGGTCGCCGTCGAGCCGGATGTCGAACTCCTGCTCGGTGTCGTAGTAGTACGACGAGGCGGCCCCGCCGCCGCCGCGACGCTCGATGTAGTCCACGCTCTGGAGCAGGCGCCACATCGCGTAGTTCTTCGCTCCGTCGGCGCCGTAGTCGGCCTGCGAGAGGTAGCGGGCGACGGTGCCGGTGCGCTCCTGGAGGATCATGGAGAGCACGAATGGGGTGGCGATGATGGCGAGGGCCAGGACGACGGTCATCACGAGGATGAGCGCCAGCGCCTTGTCGCGACGACGGTTCATGAGCGGTCCCCTAGACTCCCGTCTGACCCGACAGCCCCTTACGCCTATAGTACAGCAACCCCCTGGGAATTAGCGACTTTCACGGGTCAAAATCATCCGATTGTGAGACACCGGCGAGGGATGCATATTCCTGACTTCAGACGCCGGCTACTGGCTACCGGTTGGATACTGGATGCTTTAAAAACAAGGAACCCGGTCTCTCTTCGGTGCGGGCCGATCGAAGGACCGGGTTCCGGAACAACTGGGGAACAATCTTTACTTGCGACGGTCGGAGCCGCGATCGGACGACCGATCGGAATCCCGCCGATGTTCCTGCTGCGGCGGCGGGTTCCGCGGAGGCTCCCGGTGCTCCGCCGGCGGCGGGCTCCGGGGCGGATCGCGACGCTCGACGGGCGGCGGAGGCGGCGGAGGATTCCGGGGAGGCTCCCGACGCTCCACCGGAGGTTCGCGGCGCTCGACCGGCGGAGGAGTCCGCGGCGGATCGCGACGCTCGACCGGCGGCGCCGGAGGAGCGGGCGGAGGCTTCGACGGCTCCCGATCCACCCGGCGCGGCGCGCGATTGTCGTCGTCGCGGTTCGAATCGTGCGGGACCCGGTCCGGATCCTTGGGCCGCTGCACGTCGCGCGGCTGCTTGGGATCGACGTCCGGCTCCTTCCGATCGTCCCGGCGCGGCACGCGGGGCGTCGCGTCGCGGTCCGGATCGTGGGGCCTCAGGGCATCGGGATCCCGCCGGGGAACGCGCGGCGGATTGTCCCGGTCCGGCTCGCTGGGCCGGAGGGCCTCGCGCCCGCGGGACGGCCCGCCGTCCGGCCGGACCGGCGCCGGAGCGGTCGGCGGATCACGCCGGCCCGGATCCTTGACGGTCGGCCGCCGGTACGGGTTTTGGGGAGGATCCTGCACCGGCGGAACCGGCCGGACGATCCGGGTCGGCTGCCTCACGTAGAGAGTTTCGGGCCGGCTCTGACGGGTCGAGACCGCGACGTCGACGCCGACGCTGTTGCGGTACGCGCCCACGGAGCGGACGTTCACGCCGCCGCCGACGCCGACCACGACCGACGGCGCGCGACGGTAGGTGCTCACGCCGCCCCACGCGCACGAGCTGCCCCAGCCGAGGCCGAACGTCCAGGAGCAGGCCGACGAGCTCCACCGCACGCCGACGCCCCACGTCACCGGCCGGACGTAGCAGGATGAGCCGACCCACCAACGGTAGCGCCAGCCCGTGCCGTAGACGATGGTCGGACCCCAGACGTAGCAGCCGCGATAACCCGGGTAGTACCCGTAGCAGACCGAGTACGGCGACACGCTGAAGATCCGGCAGAAGGTCACGTAGTAAAACGGGCAGCTCGGCGGGATGAGGTAGATGGGACGGGGCACGTCGCTGCACACCGCCCACGGCCCGACGGCGTAGTCCGAGTCGTACCAGATCCCGTCCTCGCACCAGTAGTAGCGGCGGTCGCAGCTGAAGATCGGGCTCGGAGAGTTGACCGCGTACCTCACCGGCGAGTCGGAGATCTCCGCGAACTGAGGCTCGCCGTCATAGGTTGCGCGCAGGTCGGGCGCCGGCCCCCGCTTGACGGCTTCCGTCTGGGGAATCTCCGCGTTCTTCAGCGCTTCGCGCGCCTGCGGCGTGCCGGCGACGCAGGCCAGCACGTGCTGCTTCTCGCTGCCGACCGGGACGCGGCCGAAATCCAGCGGCAGCTTGTCCGCCGGAACGAACTCCCAGGCCACCCGGGTCGAGATCGTGCGGAACCAGCGGCCCGACAGCAGGACGTACGACATCTGCGTCGAGATCTCGAGGAAGACGTCGCTCGACGTGTTCTTCACGTACAGCAGGTCGGTGCCCGCGATGGCCGCATATTGCGGCAGGCCGTCGGTCCAGATCAGCTCCGCCGGCCGGGTCGAGGTCAGCACCTCGGGGCGCTTGGCGATTTCTTCCCGATCGTCGTCGTCCGCGACCGCCGGCCGCGGCTCGTTCTTCCAGAGCGCTTCGACATCGTCGGGCACGGCCTCGGCGGCCTGCCACGGACCGAGCGCGCTCGCGGCGTTCCACCAGAACGGCTCGATGCGGAGGTAGCACTTCCCCGCATTCGCTTCCTCGACGATGAAGAAGGAGCTGTTCGCGATCCGCTTCAGCGAGCTGTTGGGAATCGCGCGCCATTCAGGGTCGCCGTCGATCGTCACCATCACCGCGGGATGGGACCGGAAATTGATCTCGGGAACCTCGGCCTTGAGCGCCTGGGCCTCGGCCTTGCGCTGTTCCAGCTGGCGGAGTTCCCCGAGGAGGGCATCCATGGAGTACGTCAGATTCCAGCGGGAGATCTCCTGCTCGACCGCTTCGCGCAGCCCGTTCAGGCCGGTGCCGTCCGACGCCGGGAGCCGGAGCTCGACGATCTTGACCTCCCCGGCCCGGGCAGTCTTGCCGTCGGCCGAGGTGTCGAGGGTCGAATCCAGCCAGATCGCGCCGTAGACGGGTTCCGTGGTGCCCGCCGGGACGAACGAGATCGCCGCCCGGGTGGACATCCGGGTGCCCTTGAGCGCTTCCAGCTGAGGCTCGAAGAGGGTGATCTTGGAGCCCGCCGAGTTGATCTCCTTGGGCCAGGACGCGCCCTCCTCCTGGGCGACATTGCGGCCGGCGGCCGCGAAGGAAAGGGCCAGCAGGGCGCCCAGCGCGAGGAGCCGGTTCCGGGATCTCAAGTAAACGATCACAGGTGCGCCCTCCACTGGACCTGATCCGTCCATGAGTACTGTCGCAAACGCCATGCCGTTCCTTTCGGCTCAGAACGTCCGGTACAGGAACCCGTCGACGATGTTGAACGACACGTCGACCGAGCTGGCCGTCGGAAGCGAAAGTTGGTAGGAGTCGTACAGGTTCCCCCAGAAGTCCGCCAGGAGGATGTAGGACGTGACCGTCGGGTCGACCGAGATGATCTGGACGTTCGTCGTGGGGCCGTCGATGGGATCGCCCCACACGGAGAACAGGTAGGTCTGGCGCCAGGTCCGGGTGACGGGCTCCTGCCACTCGATCCAGACCGCGTAATCGAAGTAGTCGTAGTTGGTGGCCTGGAAGACCACCTCGGTCAGCCCCGTGCTCGACGGAGGAGGAGGCCACGACGCCGGCGGCGGCGGTTCGACGGTCGTCTCCGGTACCGTCCCTTGATGGCAGGCAGGAATGAGGACCGCCAGGAGGATCGCGATCGGAAGTCTCTTCATGACTTTTTCGTCGCGACGTTCCGCGGCAACTTTCGGTTCACATGTGCCGACCGTGTAGAATAGTGCGTCGTATAAAGAAAGTCCGAACAGGAGGGAGAGAGCCGTGCACATGCCGTCCACGATGTGGACGACCATCCTCGCCTTTCATCGCGATCCCGATCGGGTGAAAGACTTCGTCGTCCGCCGCTATCGTCAGCCCGTCGTGGAGTTCGCGCGCCGCCAGGGGCTGAAGGACGAGGACGCTGAGGACGTCGCCCAGGAAGTCTTCCTCCGCGTCTGCCACGAGACCTTCCTCCGGAAGGCCGACCAGATCCGCGGCAAGTTCCGCACCGTGCTGCTGGCGGTGACGAAGCACGTCATCGGCTCGTGGCGGCGCCACGAGATGGCGGGCAAGCGCGACCGGCGTCGCGAAGTGTCGCTCGAGGGGATGACCCTCCCCGACGAGCTTCCCGCCGATCCGGAGTTCGACAAGCTGTGGGTCCAGAACCTGATGACGCAGGCGCTGGAGCGGCTCAAGCAGGATGCCGGAACCGAGGCCCTCAAGCTCCAGCTCGAAGGGCTCAGCTACCAGGAGATCGCCGAGCGGCTGGGACGGAAGACGACCGACGTCACCAACTTCATCCACCGGGCGAAGGAGCGGCTCAAGAAGGAATTCGAGCGGCTCATCGCGGAGTACAGCACCCGCGAGGACGTCGCCGAGGAAATCGCCCAGCTCCGCCGATTCCTGTGAAAGAGGCCCTCCCCTTGGGGACAATACTTGTAGAGTGAACACGCAGCAGGAGATCATGTCGGTCTGCCTTGCCGTGGTGCGGGGCCAGATCACGCCCGACCAGGCCCGCGCCGCCATCCTCGCCCGGACGACCCCCGAGCCCATCACCGAGACGCTTCACGTGGATGCGGCGACCGTCCGCGACGCCTCGCAGCTCGGCCGACTCCCCGAGCACGACCGCGAGGAGGCCCTCGAGCTGTTCAAGGAGCTCTACGACTCGACCCCCGCCGAAGAGATCCTCGAGATGGACGGCGCGTTCGGCCGGATGCTGATCGAGCAGCGCATCGTCTCGCGCGCGAACGTCGAGGAGTGCGGCGACATCCAGCTGAAGCTCCACCAGTCCGGCTGCTCCCCCCTGCCCCGTCTCGGCGACCTGCTGATGCGCAAGGGGTACCTGGTGCCGGGCGAACCGGACCTCGCGCCGACGCGACGGATGCCCGCGGTCGATCCCCGGCCGACGCCCCCGGCGACTCCCGCCCCGGATCGGCCCGTCCCGGACGCGGTCCGCCAGGCGCTCCTCGATCCCGAACAGCGCTTCGGCCGCTACATCCGCACCTCCATGCTGGGGCAGGGCGGCGCCGGCGAAGTGTGGAAGGCGTGGGACACCGTCCTCGAGCGGTGGGTCGCGCTCAAGTTCCTCAAGTTCGAGGACAACGAGGAGCTGACGCGGCTCAAGCGCGAAGCCCAGACCGCCGCCCGCCTCTCCCATCCCCACATCGCCGCGGTCTTCGAAATCGCCGAGGCGAACGGCCGCACGTTCCTGGTCATGGAATTCATCGACGGCCAGACGCTCGCGACCTATCCGCGCAACGACCACCGCAAGCTCGTCTCGCTCATGCGCGAGATCTCGCAGGCGATCCAGTACGCCCACGACCAGGGCGTCGTCCACCGCGACATCAAGCCGGGCAACATCATGGTCGACACGTCCGGGCGGCCGTACATCATGGACTTCGGCCTCGCCCGCCACGTCGACTCCGACCGCACCGCCGGCGAGTACATCCTCGGGACCCCGTCCTACATGTCGCCGGAGCAGGCCCGCGGCGGCGCCATCGACGCGCGGAGCGACGTCTACTCGATCGGCGCGACGCTCTACGAGCTCCTCTCCGACCGGCCGCCCTTCAAGGGCAACAACGCGCTCGACACGCTCGACCAGGTCGTCCGCGACGAGCCGAAGCCGCTCGACCGGATCGCCTCCGACCTCCAGACCATCGTCGTCAAGTGCCTGATGAAGGAGCCCGCGCGCCGCTACCAGCGGGCCGCCGACGTGGCCGAGGACGTCCGGCGCTGGCAGGAAGGCGAGGCGATCCTCGCCCACCCGCCGTCCATCTTCTACCGCCTGGGCAAGAAGATCGCCAAGCGCCGCGCGGTGCTGACCGTCGGCCTGGGCGGCCTGCTGCTCTCGACCGGCGTCGCGGTGTGGGCGATCCGCGCCGAGACCGATCGCGAATCTCGCGCCGCGGAGGCGCAGAGGCTCGAACTCGCCCGGCCCCATCTCGACGAAGGGCGCCGCGCGCGCAAGCGGCTCGATCGGCTGCTCATGACCGAGGACGCGCCCGCCGAGACGATCCATAGCCTCGCCGAGAAGGCGCTGAAGGAGATCGACAAGGCGCTGGAGTACTACCCCACCTATCCCGACGCCCTCCTCGAGAAGGCCCGGTTCCTCGACGACCGCGACCAGGCGCTCGTCTATTTCACGAAGGCCATCGAGGCGACGACCGGTTACACCGCCGCGTATCTGTCGCGGGCCAAGATCCTGCTCGACCAGGTCGAGGAGATCCGCCACCTCACCCGCTCCTCGGACTCCCCCGAGATCGCGGCGCTGGTGACGCGGATCCGAAGCGATCTCAAGGAGGTCGACGCCTGGTCGAAGGACACCGAAGAGCTCACGTACGGCAACGCGGCCCGGGCGGTGATCGACGGCGACTACGAGAAGGCCGCCCGCATCTTCGAGGAGTACGCGCGGGCCGCGGTCTCGACGCACCGCGGATGGGAGTGGGCCGGCCACTCCTGGCTCCACGTTCCCGGCATGCACGAGAACGCCATCCGCGACTTCACGGAAGCGATCAAGTTCAAGCCGCGGCTTCCCGCCTCCTGGGTCCGGCGCGGCAAGGCGTGGCTCCTGGCGCCGAACGGCCGCGGCATGGCGGAGGCGGATTTCCGCCATGCGCTGGAGCTCGATCCCGCCCATCTCGACGCGTTCGTCGGCCTCGGCGACGTCTACATGCTGGGCGGCGATCCGGCGCAGGCCCTCTCCAACCTCCACCAGGCGGTCGAGTCGAATCCGAACAACCCCGCGGCGCTCGTCGCCCGCGCCCAACTCCGGCTCCGCCTGCGCGAGGCCGAGGCCGCCCGCGGCGACGCCGAGGAAGCCCTGCGCCGCGGCTCGCGCGATCCCGCCGCGATGGTCGCCCGGGGCCGCGCCCGGCTCATGTCCGGCGACGTCGGCGGCGCCCAGAGCGACTTCGAGGAAGTCCTGAAGAAGGCGCCCCGCGACGCGCCCGCCGTGGCCGGACTCGGCGACCTGCTGCGCGAGCGGGGCAAGCACGACGAGGCGATCGTCCAGCTCACCAAGGCGATCGAGCTCGATCCTCAGTTCTCCGAAGCCTGGCATTCCCGAGGCAACGCCGAAGGCGACCGGGGGCAGCTGGAGCGGGCGATCTCCGACCTGAGCAAAGCCATCGCGCTCGATCCGTCGGACCCCTACCTGCGCCTCGATCGCGGAGTGCTGTATTCGGACCAGGGCGCGTGGAGCCAGGCGCAGGCCGAGTACCATCAGGGGCTCGCGCTCCGGCCGATGCGCCCCGACTGGTTCCAGCAGCGGCTCTGGCAGGCCCGGACGAAGGCCGGCGACGCCGCGGGCGCGACAGAGGAGTTCAAGGCCTACGTCCAGTCGCGACCGGCGACCACCCCCGGCCGCCTGGCGCCGAAGATCAACGATCTCCTGACCGGAAAGCTCTCGGAGGAGGACTTCACCGCGCTGCTGGAGCGCACGGAGTACTCGCGGATCGCGATCGCGGAAGGCTATTTCTTCGCGGGCGAAAAGGCGCTCGCCGAAGGGCGGAAGGAGCGGGCGGCGGAGCTGTTCCGGCGGTGCCTCAAGACGGGGGCCGTCACCAGCAGCGGCTACTCGTCCGCCGAGATCGAATTGAAGGCGCTGTCGAAGTAGCTACTTCGGCGGGAAGTTGAAGCTCGACCGGTTCTTGTTCCACCAGACGTCCATCTCGGCGCCGGTCTTCAGATCCTGACCCGTCAGCTCCTTCACCGCGGGCGGAATGAGCGTGACCATCGTCGCGGCCCGCTCGTTCTTCACGTCCTCCGGATCGGGCGTGTCGGAATCCTTCTTGGCCGAGGTCGGCTTCTTCCCCTTGAACTGCACGTTGGCGCTCGCCTTCATCGTCTTCTCGCACTCGCGCTGCTGCTGCATCAGCGCTTCGAGCAGCGGCTTCTGCTTCATCGCCACGCTCGCGTTGACCGCGGCCATCGACACCTTGAGGCTCTTGTCGTCGAGCAGCGTCTTCAGGGTCGTGACGCTCGCTTCGTCGGCGAACGTCCCCAGCGCGTTCGTCACGGCCACCCGGAAATCGACGTCCTTCACGTTGATGCCCGATTCGAGCGATCGGAGCAGGTTCTTGTTCGCCAGCCGCTTGAGCTCGGGCGTCGCGCCCTGGAAGCTCAGGGTCGACGCGACCGCGCCCATCTTCACGCCCTTGTCCTTGTCCGACAGGTAGATCAGCAGCTTCGCGAGGACCTTCTCGTGCTGCGTCTGGGCCATCGTGCCCATGGCCTCGGTCCGCGCGTTGGTGTCCTGGTTCTTGGAGAAGACCTGCTCGCACGCGGCGACCGCCGCGACCGCGGCTTCCTCGGCCTGCTTGTCCGCGGCCTGAGTGGCGAACAGGAGGGGCATCAGGAGGGCGAGCATCGGAAGTTCTCCTACCAACGAACTGATCCTAACACCTATCCGGAGAATTCCCTGGCGCTTTCGAAATCCGTCACTCCTCGACGGGAACGACGCGCCAGAGGAGGTCGGGCCCCCGGCGGACGCCGTAGGCGCACTTCTTGCTGTCCGAGCTGTACACCGGCGGCGTCACGATCTCGTCGTAGTCGTTGCCGCGGCGGTAGTTGACCTCGACGAACCACTTCCCCTGGTCCTGGCCCGCGAACGCGCACTTCTTGCTGTCGGGGCTCCAGACCGGATCCTTGACGAAGTCGTGCACCGACGCGCTGCCGCTGTCGATCGCGCACGTCCACCGGAAGTTCTTCTGGCCCGTGAACGCGACGTGCTTGCCGTCGGGGCTGATCACCAGGTGGCCGATCGACTCGTACTCGGCGGGGCCGTTCTTGTCGTCGAGCACGACCATGTACTTGCCGTTCGTCGACCGGGCCGCGTACGCCATGTGCTGGCCGTCGGTCGAGAACACCGGCGGATTGACGCGGCCGTAGACCTCCGTCTGCCGGTCGCCGTAGACGATGTACTCGCCGCCCTTGGTCGCGTCCGTCACGACGTACGCCACCGTCTTGCTGTCCGGGCTCCAGACGGGATCGCCGAGCTGCGGATATGTCCCCGCGCTCTTCTTTCCGTCGACGACGACCTGGTACTTGTTGCGCTCGCCGAGGCGGTACGCGAGGTGCTTGCCGTCGTCGCTCCACACCGGGTCGCCGACGTCCGGCGCCGAGTCGCCCGGCTTGCCGTCGACCACCATCGTCCAGGTGTACTCCATGCGGTACCGGTACGCCATGCGGTTGCCCTTGGGGGCGAAGAACGGATTGGAGACCTGGTCCGCCTCCGGCCCCGCCTTGCCGCCGCTGACGATCGCGTCGACCGTGTGGAACGCGCGCGTCGCCGTGCCCGGCTTGCCGATGCGCACCGAGTGGGCCGCGATCGATCCGTCGGCGCTGAAGTACGGCGGCCCGCACGCGGCATAGTCGCCCGTCTTCTGGCCGTTGAGGAAGACGGAGGACGCGGTCGCGTCCGTCCGCGCGCCGATGCCGCGCGAGCCCTCATAGCCGAACTTCGACCCGTCGCGGCTGAACATCGGGAAGCCCACCGACTGCAGCCCGGGCCCCGGCTGACCGCCGACGACCGCGAACCACTGAGCGCCGTTCGTGCCGCGATAGGCGATCTTCCCCGCGGGGCTGAAGCTGATGCCGTCGGCGATCGTGGCGTACTCGGACTGCTTCTGGTTGTTGACCACGACCCACATCTTGCCGTTGCCGATGGCGCGGTAGGCGGCCTGCCGGCCGTCCTTGTAGAAGCAGATGTCCTTGGCGATGACGCCTTCGGGGATGGTGCAGAGGACCTTTTCGTCGAACGAGACCTTCTCGGCCTGGGGAACGAGGAAGAGCAGAAGAGCCAAGGTTCTCATCGGTTCCTCCGGTAGCCCGCCCTTCCCTCGTATGATAAGTACCCGTCCGCGGCCGCGGAAGTACTATTCGCCCGCGACGATCTTGTCGATACGACGCGCCAGCTCCTCGGGCTCCAGGAAATCGTCCCCGTTGAACTCCGCCGTCATGTAGCTCGTGAAGCCGACCTCCTGGAACGCCTTCCGGACCTCCTTCCAGTTCACGTCGCCCTCGGTGAGCTTCACGAACTGGTGCTTCTTCTTGCTGAAGTCCTTCAGGTGGACCCGGTTGATCCGCTTCCCCAGCGTCCGGATCCAGTCCTCGGGCCAGCCGTTCTTCACGATGTTGCCGATGTCGAAGTACGCCTTCACCCACGGGCTCTGGAACTCGTCGACGTAGCGGTTGAACTCGAGGGGGCTCAGCAGGAAGTTGTTCCACACCTCCTCGACGGCGATGACGACCTTTTGCTCCTCCGCGGTCGGGATCGCCTTCTTGATCGCCTCCTGCGACCGCTCGTACGCCTCGACGTAGCGCGTCTTGCCGTCGACGATCGCCGGCACGAGCAGCAGGTTGTCCGCGCCGAGCGACCGCGCGAAGACGAGCCCCTTCTTCAGCTGTTCGACGCCCTCCTCCCGGATCTTCGGATCGGGATGCGACAGCGGCTTGCCCCAGCCGCCGAAGATGACCGAGTGGATCGGCAGGCCGGTCTTCTCCGATGCCGCCTTCAGCGTGTCCTGCTTCTCGTAGTCCGGCGGAACTTCCATCCCGTCGAACCCCGCGGCCTTCGCAATCGCGAACTTCTCCTCAAGCTTGCTGCCGCCCTTGATCATCCCCGGCATGATCGACTTCCTGGGCTTGTCCTGGTTCATGCCCAGACCCGCCAAAGCGACGGCACCGCTCGCCAAGAATTCGCGTCGATTCATCGCTCCTCCGTGGAACAAAAACAACCGTCGTTTTTGTTCCCCATATTCCTTGGGGAACAAAAAAGACGGTCTTTTTTGTTCCTCACTCCTTGATGAACTGGATGAGGTCCGCAAGCTGCTGGGCGTCGAAGTTCTTCTCGAGGCCTTCGGGCATCAGCGACAGGGTCGAGCGGATCATCTTGTCGATGTTGACCCGCAGGATCGTGTCGACGAGGCCTTCCTGGCGCTTGATCGTCACGCTCGTCGCGTTCTCCGCCGCGATCAGGCCGTCGAGGATCTGGTCGGACGTCGTCTTGATCCGCACCGCGACGAACTGCGGGTTCACCTCGCGGTTCGGGTCGAGGATCGCCACCAGCAGCTCCTCGGGCGTCCGCTGCTTCACCGTCGACAGGTCGGGGCCGACGTCCTTGCCCTCCTTCCCGTGTCGGTGGCAGCCGACGCAGGTCTTCCGATAGATCTCCTGGCCGCGCGTGACGTCGCCCTTCAGGCCCAGCACCGACTTGTACGACTCCACGATCTTCTTCCGGTCGCCCACCTGCGTCGGCGCCTCGGTCTTCTGCTCGATGATCTTCTTCGCGGCCGACTTTTCCCCCGACGCGATCGCGATGACCGTCTGGAGCCACCGGTCGGCGCCCGACTTCAGCTTCTCGACCGCCGCCTTCGCCCGCGCGTCCTGCGACTCCGCCAGGCGGCACGCCAGCGTGAACCGCACCCGCGGCGACTCGTCGGCCAGATCATAGAGCGCCTCGAGCGGCGACAGCTTCACCGCCTGCTCCCGCACGTCGGGCGACGGATCCTTCAGCAGCGCCTCGCCCTTGCGGACGCCCAGGCCGTCGAGCGCCCAGAGCGCCGCCGCCCGGACCTCGGGCAGCTCCGCCGCCAGCAGCTTCTCGATCGCCGGAATCAGCGACTTGTCCTGCTTCTGGTAGATCAGCCGGGCCGCCGTCTGCCGATGCCACGCGTTGCGGCTCCCGAGCGCCGCCGCGAGGTCCCCCAGCTTCGGAAGACCTTTGGGCGCGTCCTTCTCGATGATCCGCCAGACGCGGCCGCGCTCCTTGCCGCTCGTCAGGTCGAGGTGCTTCTTGATGAAGTCGGGCAGCGAGTGGGGATGCTCGATCACCTCGCGGTACAGGTCGCAGACGTAGAGCGCGCCGTCCGGCCCCGTCGCGAAGTTCGCCGGCCGGAACCAGTTGTCGGTCGACGTCAGGAACTCGCTCTCCGGGTCGATCCGCGACGCGCGGAACGTCGACCCGTTCGGCTCGAGGCTCTTCCGGCTGATCAGGTTGTGCGAGACCTCGCCGACGTAGAGCCGGCCCTTGTGGAAGAAGATCCCGGTCGCCGACGTGAACGTCGTCATCCCCTCGACGCCGCCGCGGATCTTGCCCTCCTGGCGCAGCCGCGTCCGCAGCACCCGCCACGGCTCCTGCGGGCTCGTCCGGTAGACCTTCCCCGCGTCGCCCTCGGCGGCGATCGATGCCGTCACCGCCGGCACCGCGTAGTACGGGTTGTAGCGCAGGACCGCGTCCTCGATCACGACGTGGCGAGCGGAGTTGGCGTTCGAACAGACGAACCGGCGGCCGAAGTCGTCGAACGAGCTGCCGAACTGGCCGCCGCCCGAGAGCGGCTCCAGCTCGCCGCCCGGGCGGAAGCGGAAGTCGCGGCCGTTGACGCCGATCCCGGCAGGCGCGAGCTGGCCGCCGTTGGTCCCGCTCGTCGCCGTGAACCAGTTGTCGAGGCCCCACTTGATGTTGTTCGCGAGCCCCTGGATGTTCTGGACGCCGAAACCGCTCTGGACGACCTTGCGGACGCCCTCCTTGACGTACATCAGCGCCGGCGCCGCGGTCACAAACGCGCCGCCGTCCCAGAGCGCGAGCCCCGTGGGGCATGAGATCTTCTCGGCGATCACCACCCGCGTGTCGAACACGCCGTCGCCGTCCTTGTCCTCGAGCCGGACCACCCGCCCCTGCGCGGGATTCCCTTCGGTCTCGTTGAAGGGATAGTCGACCATCTCGACCACCCAGAGGCGGCCCTCTTCGTCGAACGCGCAGTCGACGGGACTCGCCACCAGCGGCTCGCTCGCGACCAGCTCGATGCGGTAGCCGTCGGCGAGCTTGAAGGTCTTGGTCGCGTCCGCGGCCTCGGTGGGCTTGAGACGGGGCAATTCGTCCTTGTAGTCCTGGCAGAGGAGGAGAAGAAGGAGGCTCAGGGTTCTCATGTTAGAGATACGCTCTTGACACCTTGCAGGGTCGCTCCTAGCATGAGTTCCCTCATGAAGAAGTTCATCGCGAGCCTGCTGTTCCTCGGGGCATGCGCCGCGCCTCAGGACCCGGCCGCGCGGAAATCCGCGGATCCGTCGTCGGTGCCCGCGTTCGTGTCGCCCGCGTCGACCGAGCCGATGGCCCCGGTCAAAAGCGTGCCTCGCCCCGACCCGCTCCTGTTGCCGGGTGATCTTCTCACCATCACCGTGTTCCGTCAACCGGATCTGCTCCTCGAGGTCCGCATCCCGCAGGACGGGCGGATCTCCTTCCCGCTGATCGGCGCCGTCGAGGCCGCCGGCCGCACCCAGGCCGACCTCGAATCGACCATCCGGACGAAGCTCGAGAAGGACTTCCTCCGCGAGGCGTCGGTCACCGTCACGGTCAAGGAGTACGCCAAGCGGCGCGTCTACGTCGTCGGCGGCGTGACGAAGCCCGACGGCTACGAGGTCCAGCCCAACTCGCGGATCACGGTCCTCCAGGTGATCGCGGCCGCGGGCGGCTTCACCGACCGCGCGTACAAGGAGTACGTCCAGATCGTCCGCCGCCGCGGCGCCGGCGAGCGCGAGGTCATCCGCCTCTCGCTCGTCGAAGTCGAGAAGATGATCGCCAAAGGCCGGCCCGAGGCCGACCTCGAGCTGTGGCCCGACGACCTGATCGTCATCCCCTCTGCGATCCGCGTCGCGTACGTCCTCGGCCAGGTCAACAAGCCCGGCAACATCGAGGTCCCCAACGACGCGCGCCTCACGGTGTCGATGGCGGTCAGCCACGCCGGCAGCTACACGAAGTTCGCCGCGATCGGCCGCATCCAGCTCCTCCGCCGGACGATCACCGGCGAGGTCCAGAAGTTCATGATCGACCTCGACGCGGTCCTGGGCGACGGCAAGCTCGACCAGGACCTTCAGCTTCTCCCCGGAGACGTGGTCTGGGTCCCTGAGCGAGGAATCTTCTGACGCGGCCCCTCGGCCTCTGGATCGCCTTCCTTCTCCTCGTCTCCGCCGCGCTCTTCTGGGCCGGAGGCGTCACCGTCGCGGGCCTGCCCGCGATCGCGGCCGCGATGGCGGCGCTCTACGTCGCGTCGCTCGTGCTGCTCCAGGAACCCGCTCGGCTGTCGCGGGTCGGGCTCGTGTTCCTCTGCTCGCTCGGCGGCCTCTTCGTGCTCCAGCTCCTGCCCGTCGCTCCCCTGCTCTTCCCCGTCACGGCGTCGCTGCGGACCACCCACGGCGTCGGGCAGCTCTGGCCCGCGACCGCCGACGCGTTCTACACGGTCCGGGTGATCGCGCAGGTCGCGACCTATGTCATGGCCGCCCTCCTGGTCCTCCGGCTCCGCCAGGCGGGGCTCGGCACGTCGCAGATCGTCACCGGACTGACCGCCGTCATCCTGCTCGAAGCCGCGTGGGGCATGGTTCGGGTCTTCGCTCAAATCGATCACGTGCCGTTCTACGACGGCGTCGTCCTGCACGAGTCCGCCAGCGGGACGCTGGTGAGCCGGAACAACTTCGGCGGCCTGATGGCGATCGGGCTCGTCCTGGCGTCGGTCCGGGCGTACGGCCGGTTCGCGTGGCCGGTGCGCGACCAGACGCAGCCGCGGTGGATGCGGCGCATCGAAGGCGGCTGGGGATGGGCGCTCGCGGCGGCGTTCTGCGCGGTCGCGCTCGTGATGTCGCGGTCGCGCGGCTCGGCCGTGTCGGCGGTCGGCGGGCTCGCGCTCGTCCCGTTCTTCTACCGCGGGCGCGGGAGCGTCGCGGGCGCGGCGGCGCTGCTGGCGCTCGGCGCGGGCGCGGTCTTCGTCGCCAATCCCGCGGGGCTGATCGAGCGGTTCGGCGCGATCGACCCCTTCGAGCTGTCGTCGGAGTCGCGGTGGCAGATCTTCACCACGACCGCGTCGGCGGCGATGCACCAGCCGGTGTTCGGCTTCGGCTGGGGCACCCATCCGAACGCCTATCACCCGTACCAGCCCGCGTCGCTCCCGGGCCAGATCCACCACGCCCACAACGAGTACGTGAACGTGCTGTTCGAGGCGGGGCTCGTCGGCCTCGCGCTGCTCGTGGTCGCGATGGCCGCCTGGTTCGCGCGGGTGTGGTCGGCGCAGAAGCCGCTGCCCGGGCCCGACCGGATGCCGGTGACGGCGGCGCTCGGCGCGGCGGCGGTCGTGACGCTCCACTCGTTCGTCGACTTCGACCTGCGGATCACGGGGATCGGGATGGTCTGGGCGGCGCTGATCGGGATGGGCTCCGCGGCGGTGCGCGACGGCGTCCCGCGGGCGACCTGGCCGGCGCCGGCGGCGGCGCTCGCGGCCGCGGCCGTGCTGGCGATGGTCCCGATGCGGGGGCTCGGATGGTCGCCCTACGACTACGAGGCGGCCTGGGAACGGGCGCGCGCGACGCAGGACGCCGCGAAGCTCGAGGTCGCGGCGGATCTCTGGCCCGCCCATCCGGACGTCCAGCGCGAGGCGGGGCTCACGTTCTGGGAGCGGGGCGACGCGGCGAAGGCGGCGAAGTGCCTCCATCGGACGTTCCTGCAGGAGCCGGCGGCGGTCTCCGGCGTGATGGACGAGATCTGGACGAAGGAGCGGCCGCTCGCGGAGTTCGAGGCGCTGACGCCGCCGACGGCGCCGGCGCGGGCGGTGTACGCGGCATGGCTGGCGAAGCGCGGGCTCTGGAAGGCGGCGCAGGACGCGTTCGACCGCGGCGTGGCGACGGAAGCGGCGAACGCGCCGTGGTTCGACTTCTACGCGGCGGAGCTGGGCACGGTGGGCCAATGGGGCCTCGAGGCGACGGTGCGGGACCGCCGGCTCGCGATGAAGTCGGACGCCTGGGCTCACGGGGCGTCGGCGCGCGCCTGGCTGAAGCTCGGGGCGCACGATCGGGCGCTGGAGCGGGTCGTGACGGCGTCGCGGATCGATCCGTCGAATCCGGCCTGGCCGGGGCTGCGCGGCACGATCCTCGAGTCGAAGGGCGACCGGGTCGGCGCGGTGGAGGCCTACACGGCGGCGTGCGCGCTGGCGCCGTCGGATCTCGAGTGGCGGCTGAGCCGGGGGGTGGTGGAGCTCGCGGACAAGACCTACGCGGCGGCGGCGGACGATTTCCGCGAGGTCCTGCGGTCGCGTCCGAACGATCGTCCCGCGGCGCTCGGGCTGGCGCGGTCGCTCGCGGGGCTGGGTCAGGCCCCCTCCGCCCGGATCGTCCTCGGCGACTGGCTGCGAAAACATCCGGAAGACGGCGAGGCCGCCTCGTTGCGCGACTCGCTTCCGCGGTGATCGTTCAAATAATGGGTGCTCTCCCCCATTATGCACGGTAATATGGGCAAGATGTCTTCGACCTGCTCCACCCATCCGGACCGCAACTCCACCGGCGCCTGCGCGCGCTGCGGGATGCGCACGTGCGAACTCTGCAACGTCGACGTCGGCGGCGCGCGGTACTGCTCGATCGTCTGCTTCACGGAGCAGGCGCTGGAGGCGAAGGGCAAGAAGCTGCAGGTGAAGGGGGCCGATCCGCTGGCGGAGGTGAAGCTCAAGGACGACTCGGTGGTCCTCGGAGCCCACCAGGCGCAGGCCGACGAGTCGTCGCTGGTGCTGCCCGAGCAGCAGGACGACGCGACGTCGATCCTGGACATGGCGGCGGCGATGAAGCCGCCGTCGTCGAAGCCGGACGAGTCGTCGGTGACGCCGGTGGAAGGCCGGATGAAGGAGCCGACGTCGATCCTGGGGATGCACGAGCTGGCGCGGCGGGCGCCGGACGGGACGTGGCTCGACGAGCCGCCGACGACGGAGACGCCGCTGCCGATCCTGCTGCCGGGGACGCGGCGGTCGACGATCGAGTCGACGTGCGTCTTCCATCCCGACACGCCGGCGGTGGTGATGTGCTCCCTCTGCGGCGACGCGATCTGCACGCTCTGCATCCAGGACGAGGACCAGGGCGGGCGGTGCTCGCCGGGCTGCCGCCGGGACCGGGCGCAGGCGCGGAAGAAGCGGCTGCTGATCGTCGCGGCGGCGGTCGCGGCGGTTCTCGCGGCGGGGGCGGCGTTCCGTCCGAAGAAGACGGCGCCGGCGCCGGAGGCGCGGGTCGAGACGCCGGCGGAGTTCGAAGCCCGGGCGCGCGAGGCGGAGCGGGTGCGTCTCGAGACGGAAGCGCGCGAGGAGGCGCGGAAGCGGATCGAGGCGCGCGAACGGGAGGAGCGCGAGCGGCTGGAGGCGATCGCGCGCGCGAAGGCGGCCGAGGAGGCGCGGATCGCCGCGGTCGCGAAGGCGGAGGCGGACGCGCGGGAGTCGCTCGCGAAGGCCGAGGCCGAGGCGAAGCTGAAGGCGGACGCGCTGGCGAAGGCGGAGGCCCTGGCCTCCGAAGCGCTCCGGGCGAAGGAGGCCGAGGCGAAGGCGAAGGAAGAAGCGGCGCGCGCGGCCGAGGAAGCGGCCCGGGCGGCGAAGGCCGCGGCGCGGGCGAAGGCGGAAGCGGAGGCGAAAGCCAAGGCGGAGGCGGAAGCGCGCGCGAAGGCGGAGGCCCTGGCCTCCGAAACCCTCCGGGCGAAGGAGGCGGAAGCGAAGGCGAAAGCCGAGGCCGAAGCCGAGGCAAAGAGGAGACTGAGGGCCGAGGCGGCGGCGGACGCCGTTTTGGCGGCGAAGGCGAAAGCGGAGAAGGACGCCGCCGAGAAGCAGCTCGCGATCGAGACGTCGTTCCGGAAGGCCTCAGGGCTGATCCGGGAGGCGACGCCGGACTTCTGCACGCTGGCCGAGCAGGCCGCCGACGCCGGCCAGGCCACCCTCCCCCGGATCGACGCGGTGGTCTCGAAGCTGTCGGGCGCCCGCTCGGAGTACGCGTGGCTGGCCGACCACGGCGCGAGCGACCTGGTCCAGCGCCGCATCACGATCCTGGACGATCTGCTCCAGGCGCTCAAATCCTACCGCGCCCGCCTCGCCGAGGGGCGCTAAGCAGTGTATAATTCCGCCCTATGAGCGGTTGGTGGAAGGGCCGGCGCATCGTCGTCACGGGCGGCGCCGGCTTCCTCGGTTCCCGGATCGTCGAGAAAATGCGATCGCAGGGGGCCGAGGTCTCGGTTCCCCGAAGCCGCGACTACAATCTGGTCGACGGAGCCGCGGTCCAGCGGATGTTCCAGGACATGCGGCCCGAGGTCGTGGTCCATGGCGCGGCCGTGGTCGGCGGCATCGGCGCGAACCGGGCGAATCCCGGCCGCTTCTTCTACGAGAACCTGATGATGGGCGCGCAATGCCTCGAGCAGGCGCGCCTCCACGGAGTGAAGAAGTTCGTCGCCATCGGGACGATCTGCGCCTACCCCAAGATGACCCCGGTTCCCTTCCACGAGACGGAGCTCTGGAGCGGCTACCCGGAGGAGACGAACGCCCCCTATGGCCTGGCGAAGAAGATGCTGCTCGTCCAGTCGCAGGCCTATCGCCAGCAATACGGCTTCAACTCGGTGTTCCTCCTGCCGGTGAACCTGTACGGCCCCAACGACAACTTCAACCCCAGCAGCTCGCACGTGATCCCGGCGCTCATCCGGAAGTGCTGCGAAGCGACGGCGGAAGGCCGCGACGAGATTGAGGTCTGGGGCACGGGCCGGGCCACGCGGGAATTCCTGTACGTGGACGACTGCGCCGAAGCGATCGTGCTCGCGACCGAGCGCTACGACGGCCCGGAGCCGGTGAACATCGGCGCCGGCTTCGAGATCTCGATCAAGGACCTGGCGGAGATGATCGCCCGCCTCTCCGGGTTCAAGGGCAAGCTGCGGTGGGACGCCACGAAGCCCGACGGCCAGCCCCGCCGCTGCCTCGACGTCTCCCGCGCCACCCAGCTCTTCGGCTTCAAGGCAGCCACCCGCTTCGAACAGGGCCTCGCGGCGACCATCGAGTGGTACCGCAATCATCCCTCTTCAACGACCTCCTGACGGCTGGGAGCTGATCGTTCGATCGTGGCCCGGATGAAGTGAACCGTAATCCGGAATCGGCGCACAGAACCGAACCCCTCGACGACGGGCAAGTTCGAGCAGTTCGCCGTTCACGCAGGACCGCTTGAAGAATTCCCTGCAGTCTTCCCGCTGGGCCTGATCCTCCATGAAGCGCTTCAGGTGATCCCCGGCCAGGCCATACGTGCAGAAGAACACCATGCGCTCACGCTCTTCGGGAACGCGAAGCCACGGCGGCAGAATCCGTTCAATTCTGGGATGCAGACACAGATTCGGAAACCCCTTCATTCGGACGGCATTCGCGCTGTGGGTGATCCTGAGATTCCAGGCCACGATGTCTCCTGCCGCGGAGGGAATGTTGACGGCGCTGCCGGACCTGTGGGACGCCCGGAGATGGGAGCCGACCCTCACCTTGAGACCGCCGCTGTACCGCTCATGATCCTGGAGGTAGATCCCGATGCGCACCAGCGGGTAGTCTCCATGCCAGTCCGCGCCGGCGGGATCGTACTTGGTCACGTTGTCCTTGTGGAACCCTCGGCCGCCCTGCCCGATCTGGACTGCACTATCTCCCGAATAGACCAGATCGCCGCCCAGGAGTTGATGGGCGACGTCGACGATTCGAGGATGAAGCGTGAGGTAATCGAACTCTCGAAACTCCTCCTTCCCCAGGAGGTCCCCCAGGATATTCAGCACGCCGGGGTACTCCGGTTCCCGCAGGATATTTCGCCCGTCCGCAAGCTCCCGAGTTCGAAGGAGTCCCACCCGTTTCCGGAGTTCGAGCACCTCTTCCTTGGTGAAGACCCCTCGGAAGATCACGTAACCCCGCACCCGGAAGGATTCGAGATCGGCGCTCGTCATGCAACGTCATGCTGGCTGACGCCGGGAAGCCTGTCAAGGCCTCGTCCCGACCAAAAGTAGTGCAATCGCGCCCGATTGCGGCTAGGTTGAGTTCGCCCATGTCGCCATGTCCGACGGTCGTCCTCTGTACCCGCAATCGCCCTGCCCTGCTGGCCCGATGTCTCGATGCGGTTCTGCAGCTGAAGTTCCCGCGGTTCGACGTCCTCGTCGTCGACAATGCGTCGGACGACGGGAGTACGGCCGCGGTCGCGGCACAAAAGGGCGTTCGATGCATCTCGGAACCGCGGGTCGGCCTGAATCGGGCCCGCAACACCGGCGCAAGAGCCTGCGAGTCCGAGGTGGTTGCCTACCTCGATGACGACGCGGTCCCTCACCCCAGCTGGCTTTCGGCCATCCTGGAACCTTTCGAAGACGCCCAGGTGATGGCGGTAGCGGGCCGGATCCTCCCCCCTTCCGTGGAAACCGAGGCTGAAAAATATTGCGCGGACTATTGGCGTCATGACCTGGGCCTCCAACCCCGCAGCGTCGACCCGCAGGTTCCAAACTGGTTCGAGCTGACCAACTTCGGCGGCGTCGGGATCGGGGCCAACATGGCCTTCCGACGCGCCGCCTTCTCCGAAGGGGGCGTCTTCAACGAGCGGCTGGACCGGGGCACCCCGCTGTTCGGCTTCGGGGAGCACTACGCCTTTTTCTCCCTGGTCCATCGGGGTCACCGCGTGATCTATGCGCCGGAGGCCACGGCACTGCACCCCTATCCAGCCTCCATGGAGCTCCTCCGAGACCGCCATCTGAACGATCTCACGTCCTCCGCCGGGTATCTCCTGTTCCTGCTCCTGGAGCATCCTCACTATCGCATCGCGACCTTGAGATTCATCGCCAGGGGTCTCCGGAAAGGACCGTTGGACTGGAAGCGGATCCATCGTCCGCCCCGGCCTCGACTGGTGCCCCGGTGGCAGGCATCGATGGCGCTGGTGAAAGGGCTTCTCCGATATCTCCAATCCCTTGCTGTGCCGTCACGCAAGAGTGGTCGCCCGGCGCCGTTTCCTGCACAATCTTCAACGGAATGCTTGCTCGTCCCGCCAAAACAATGAGCCCGGACCTACGGTCCGCGTGGGATCGGGTGGCGCCCGCTCTGGAGACCATCCCCTTCGCCGAAGAGCGGGTACGATATGCCGCGGCGATTCAACCGATCCTGACGCTTCCCCGAGACGCCGCCGTGCTGGAGGTCGGATGTGGAAGCGGAAGAATCCTCCGGGCGATCGAGGCACTGGGATTCACGACGCCGATCGGTCTCGAGCTCAGCATGGAGCGCCTGCTGCAAGCACGACGCCGTGGAACGGGCCGTTCACGTCTGGTCTGTGCCTCCGGATTGCCGTTCGCCTCGGATTCCTTCGACGCCGTGGTCAGCGCCGCGGTCCTGGAGCACGTCGAACATCCTCGCGCCTGGCTCCACGATCTGGCCCGAGTGACCCGACGAAAAGGAATCGTTTCGATCGTGACCGACACCTACATGTGGAAATGGCTGAAGTCCATCGGGCTGTACCGTCCCATCCAGCCCATCGATCAGGCCATCCACCCCGACCAGATCATCAACTGGGCACGGGAGCGGGGCCTGCGACTCCTTCAGTGCGGGGGATTCGTGAACATTCCCGCCCAGCGATTCTTCTTCCTGAAGACGCTCCTGCGCTCCATTCCCGGACTCCTGGAGCTTCGTCGACTCCTCCGACGAGGTCCAGCGGCTCCCCGGGAGATCGGCTCCGACGACCCTCAATCGGTGCTCTCGGCGTTGCAGGATTTTGCCGGCGTCTCCCGGCCGGGGAACCGGAATTGTGTCTGGTCCTATGAATGCTTCTACTGGTTTGAGAAAATCTAGGCCCCGACGGACGGCATGAAGGAATTCCTCAAGCGGGTTCTGCCGCTCGGTCTTCGCCGATGGCTGAGAGACCGTCAGCGATCCATCAAACTCGTCCTCAGTCCCTTGTTCCGGATTCGCGACTTCAGTCGCCTTCGACGGGTGACGCCGGTGAGCCGCGAATTCGGATACGACCGTGGCCGGCCGGTGGGGCGATACTACATCGAGCGTTTTCTCTCCGCTCACGCGGAGGACGTGCACGGGCACGTCCTGGAGATCCATGACGATACCTACACCCGGCGGTTCGGCGGGTCCCGGGTGACCCGGAGCGACGTGCTCCATCCCGTGGCGGGAAATCCCCAGGCGACGCTGGTCGCCGATCTGACCTCCGCCGAGTCCATCCCCTCCGACCGCTTCGACTGCATCATCTGCACCCAGACCCTGCTCGTGATCTACGACGTGCAGGCCGCGATCCGCACCCTCCACCGCATCCTGCGCCCGGGGGGCGTGCTCCTGGTGACCGTGCCGGGCGTCAGCCACCAGATCTCCCGCCACGACATGGACCGGTGGGGAGACTACTGGCGGTTCACCACGTTGTCGGCCCGCCGGCTGTTCGAAGAGGCCTTCCCTTCCGGCAGCGTGCACGTCGAAGCCGACGGCAACGTCCTGTCCGCCGTCGCGTTCCTCCACGGACTGGCGGCCGAAGAGTTCCTTCCTGAAGAGCTGGACCCTCGCGATCCGGACTACGAGGTTTCCATCTCGATCCGTGCGGTCAAACCGATGCCCTGCGGGTAAAGTACGTGAGAACATGACGAGCCCCGCCGTCTCCGTCGTCACGATCTTTCTCGACGCGGAAGAGTTCCTTCGGGAAAGCATCGAAAGCGTCCTGGCGCAACGATTCGACTCGTGGGAGCTTCTGCTCGTCGATGACGGGTCGACGGACCGAAGCGCCGAGATCGCGCGGTGGTACGCCGCACGATTCCCCGCCAAGGTGAAGGTTCTGGAACACCCCGGTCGGGCGAATCGGGGGATGAGCGCGTCCCGGAACCTGGCCTTGAGCCAGGCCCAAGGGGAGTTCGTCTCCCTGCTGGATTCCGACGATGTCTGGTTTCCCTGGACCCTGAACGAGCAGGTGGATGCTCTCCGTTCCCATCCTCCGGCGGCTCTGGCGTGCGGCGCGTCGCAATACTGGCACTCCTGGTCTGGGGATCGAGCCGCTTCCGCCCTGGATTTCGTCGATGTCCCGACCCGATCCGGCAATCGACTCTTCGAGGCCCCCGATCTCCTCGTCTCGCTGCTCCGGGGACGCTTCCCCGTTCTTTGCACCTGCAGCGTCATCCTGCGCCGCGATCGCCTGACGGAGGTGGGTGGATTCGTCGACAGCTTCACCAGCCTGTACGAAGAGCAAGCCTGCTTCGCCAAGCTTCTGGCGAAGTACCCCGCCCTCTCCGTCGCTTCCTGCTGGAGCCGGTACCGGCAGCATGCCCGTTCGTCCTGCGCCGATGCCCGGAACCGCGGAACCGATCGTTCCGCGCGGTCGGCTTATCTCCAGTGGCTTGAGAGATACTTTGTCGACCAGCGGATCGATCACCCCGAATTGAAGCTCGCGCTCGACGCCGCGCGTTCCCCTTTCAACCTGCGTCCTTCCCGGATGCTTCGCAGCGTCGACGTGGCCCTCCAACGGACCTTGCCCCGGCGTTTCTATGGCCGACTCAAGCGGTGGTATCGCAGGAGGTGGAAGGGTCTGAGAGCCACGCCCCTCTCCCCGACTCCCTTTCGAACCCTGCGACGGGTGACGCCGCAGAGTCGCGACTCCGGGGTGGCACGATACTACATCGACCGGTTTCTCGCCGATCACGCGAAGGACGTCCGGGGACACGTGCTGGAGATCCGGGACGACACCTACACCCGCCGCTTCGGCGGACCACGGGTGACCCGGAGCGACGTGATGGTCGCCGATCTGAAGTCCGCCGACTCCGTCCCCTCCGACCGCTTCGATTGCATCATCTGCCCCCAGACCCTGCTCATGATCTACGACGTGCGGGAGGCCCTCCGGACCTTTCACCGCCTCCTTCGACCCGGGGGCGTGCTCCTGGTGACCGTGCCGGGGGTCAGCCACCCGATCTCCCGCCCCGACATGGATCGGTGGGGCGACTTTTGGCGGTTCACCACGCGGTCGGCCCGCCGCCTGTTCGAGGAGGTCTTCCCCCCCGGCAACGTGCATGTCGAGGCCCGCGGCAACGTCCTGTCCGCTGTGGCGTTTCTCCACGGATTGGCCGCCGAGGAGTTCCTTCCCGAAGAACTGGACCATCGCGATCCGGACTACGAGGTTTCCATCTCGGTCCGCGCGATCAAACCGACCCTATGAACGTCCGACCGCTCGACATCCTCCGCCGCGCGGCAAGGCGGATCCGGCATCGGTCGGCGCCTTGGGGGGTGGTCCTCCTTTATCACCGGATCGCGGAGCCTTCGAAAGATCCCTTCGACCTCTGCGTGAGTCCGCGACACTTCGGCGAACACCTGGGCGTCCTTCGCAAGTGGGCGACCGTCGTGCGCCTGCGGGACCTCTTTGCTTCGGAACCGCCCGTACGGTCCGCCCGGCCCATCGTCGCCGTCACGTTCGACGACGGCTACAAGGACAACCTGACCGAAGCGCGACCGATGCTGGAGCGGGCCGACATTCCGGCCACGCTCTTCGCGCTGGCGGGCGAGTCCGGAGAAGAATTCTGGTGGGACGATCTCGAACAGGTCCTGTTTCGTCCGGAAACGCTTCCCTCCTCCCTGAACGTCGCCGGCGAGGAGATGCGCTCCGAAGAGCGAAGCGCCCTGTATCTCAAGATCCACCGAACGCTCCAACGGATGCCCCAGGCAGAACGACGGAACGCGATCCGGACCTTGAAATCCCAGGTCAACGTCTCGACGGCGCCGCCGCTTCGCCTCACCGACGACGAACTCCGTTCGCTGGCGTCGGGCGGATTGGTCGAGATCGGCGGCCACAGCCTGACCCATCCGGTTCTTTCCCGATTGAGCGTCGAGGAACAGCGCCGGGAAATCTTCGGCTGCAAGCGGCGACTGGAGGAACTCCTCGGCTCGCCGCTGAGGTCGTTCGCGTATCCCTTCGGCGCCTCCACGGACTTCAACCAGGACTCGGTTGACCTGGTGAAGCAGGCGGGATTCGAGTCCGGCTTTGCCGTCGCGTCCGATGCCCTCTGGCATTCCACCGACCGATTCCAGGTCCCCCGAGTGATCGTGACCGATTGCGACGGCGCTCGGTTCGAACGCTATCTCCGCTGGCTGACGTTCACTTAGAGAACCGCATGCGAATCGGAATCAACCTGCTGTATCTTCTTCCCGGAGAGGTCGGAGGCACCGAAACCTACGCCGCGGGGCTGCTTCGAGGCCTGGCTGCCGTCGATCCGGCCAACGAGTATGTCGTCTTCGTGAATCGGGAAGCGTCGGAGTGGCCCCTCCCCGCAGCGTCCGCCTTCCGCCGCTTTGTTTGCGAAGTTTCCGGCGTTCATCGGGTGCGCCGGTATGCCTTCGAGCAATTCCATCTTCCAACCCTGGCCGATCGCCATCGACTGGATCTCCTTCATTCGCTCGGCTACGTCGCTCCGATCCTTCAGCGCCGTCCCTCCGTCGTCACGATCCCCGATCTGAATTTCCGCGCGTTCGGAAACCGGATGGGAACCCTCAAGCAATTCGCGCTGCCGATCATGGTCGCCCAATCCGCCCGCGCGGCCCAGGCCGTCGTGACTCTGTCGGACTTCTCCAAACGGGAGATCACCGGCGGCCTTGGCGTGCCGGCCGGGAAAGTGTTCGTGACCCCCCTCGCCCCCAAGCCCGTGGCAGCGGAACCGGACCTCGACGGAATGGAGGAACGGTCCAGAAGGTTTAGCCCGTACATCCTTGCGTTCGCGAGCGCGAGCCCGAACAAGAACATCGGGCGCCTCGTCGAGGCATTTCAGGCGGCTCGGAAGAAGCACGCCCTGCCCCACAAGTTGCTCGTCGTCGGACATCTATCCCAGGAACTCCGGACTCTTCTCTCGGCGTCCCCGGATTCCGTGATCGGCACCGGCTATCTGAAGGAGGGGTCCCTGCAGCTGGCGCTTCAACGGGCCGACCTGATGGTCTTCCCTTCGACGTACGAGGGGTTCGGCCTGCCGATCCTGGAGGCGATGGCGGCAGGAGTGCCCGTGGCGTGCTCCGATCGCGCGTCCATGCCGGAGACCGCAGGCGACGCCGCCCTGTATTTCGACCCGCTCTCCGTCGAAGCGATGGCCTCCCGCATCGGCGAGCTCGCCCTCAATCGTTCGCTCCGGGAACAGCTGAAGGAGAAGGGAGCCCGGCACGTTCAGCGCTTTTCCTGGGAGAAGACGGCGTCGGCTACCCGGTCCGTCTACGATCGGGTTATTGCGGCCGGAGATCCTGATAAGAAGGCTCCAGGCCCGCGGACTCGATGACGTCGACGGCCTCCGGGGACCAGTTGCGATCGGGACGGTACGAATTGTTCGCCACGGTATTGTTCGTCCCCGAGGACAAGGTGTTGTCGGCGTCGTACCAGTTGAACTGGATGTCGTTGTCGTGGATCGAGGCCGTCCACAGAATGAGCCACGCATCGCTCGCGTCCTCCACCACGTTGCGTCGGTCCGTGAAGAACCCGCTGCCCTCGTCGTGGTAGAGCCCGCGTTCCGTGGAGCGGATGTAGTTGCCGGTCACCGAGGAGCCAGGCTGGTCGCTGAGCGTGTAGATGGCTCCGCCGTCCCTCAGGACCTGCATCGTCCTCTCGATGCGATTGTTGGAGATCACATTCCTCGCGGCGTAGGACGGGGTTCCCCATCCCCAGCCCAGGGAAATCCCCGTATAGGGGACATCGCAGATCTCGTTGTGGTCGATGATCGAATCGGCCACATATCCCGCCCAGATCGCCGCCGAGTCGAAGTACTCCGCCCCCGTCCGGGTGATGTAGTTGTTCCTCAGGATGTTTCCCGTGTTCTGCCGGAGCACGTCCTGCTGGCCGTCATCGTCCGCGTCGCCGATCATGACGGCGCTTGAAGAAATGTCCTTGAAGACGTTTCCGATCGCGAGATTGTCCCGGCTCCCGCCCTCAAAGGAGAGGCCGGCCGAACCGAGACGGGTGAAGGTATTGCGCTCGATGCGGATGTTTCGGGCGGCCGAGAACCGGACGGCGGCCGGGGTCTTCTCAAGCTCCCAGTTCGCTCCTCCGGTGAGCGTGAAGCCCGCCTGGAGAACGGCATAGCCCGCGCCCGTGTTCGGTTTCAGCCAGGTATTCTCCGCGAACGTCAGGCCCATGAACCGGACGTCGTGGATCGGATCTTCCGCGGTTCCGGAGCCATGCACCAGCTCCTCGGCGATCGGGCACGAGACCAGAGCCGAGGACATCTGCTCGCCGGCCCGGGGCTTGTAGTAGAGCACGCCGGCCGTGCGATCCAAGTACCACTCGCCGTCCTCGTCGAGCAGTTCGTAGGCGTTCTCGATCCAGGTCACGCCGTCCATCGGACGCACGCCGTGCAGCTGGCAATTGTTCCATCCGGGCTGTTTCATCACGACTTCGCGGCCCGAGACGGCGGCGATCCCGCACCGGAAGGATTTCCACGAGCTGAAGCAGACGATTTCGACATCGGAGATGTTTCCCCAGGTTCCCATCGAAGCGTTCGGCGCCGTGAATCCCAGCAGGGTCTTCTGCCAGCCTGAAGGGCCCACCGGGCCGCGCGCCCGGACGGCCCTTCGACCGTTCACGTACACCTGTCGCGTCTGAAGGGAGGTGCCGACGGTCGCTTTGTAGATGTTCCTGGCGGGGTCGTGAAGAGACCAGCCTCCGATCGGGATCCCGCCGCTCAGCACGGGGCGCTCGCCGGGATAGGCCCGATAGATCACGCTGTAGCCGTCCTTCCCGGAGTCCCGGCGGTCCAGGATCAGGGGCCCGTTGAAGTAGTAGGTTCCCGTCCTCAGGGTGATCGTCACATCGGCCGTCCAGGGGGCGAGGTGGGTCCGCACCGCATCCCGGGCCTTCTCCACGGTGAGGAAAGGAGCGCTCAACGTCCCGGGATTCTCGTCGGAGCCCTCCGGAGACACGTAGTACTCCTTCTGGAGCGAGAGGCCCGTTCCGGATCCTCCCTTCCCGCAGGCCGTCAGCAGGGCCAGGGCTCCGGCCAGGGCTGCGAGCATTCTCGGTTCCACGGGAACCGAGAAACGCATAATTCATGCCAGCGCGGGGAAGCCGGGAAGGCGGCCGATCTCCACAAGAGCGTGGGGAACCGGAACAGTTTTGTGGTCCGGCAGATCGAGGCGAAGCCGATCCTATCGCCGCCGGGCGACATTTTCGAGGGTCTGGGCGACTCTTTCGTAGTTCCCGCGGCCGAAGTGCTGCTCGGCATACCGGTGGGCCGCCCTCCCCCGACGCCTCCGCTCGGCCGGATCCCGGGACTCCTCGATCGCCCGCAGCAGGCCGGGCAAGTCCCCTTCCGGAACGATCCAGCCGGCGCCGGACTCCTCGATCCAATGGGCGATTTCGTTCCGGCGGCCGCCGACGAAGATCACGGGCTTTCCGACCGCGAAGACCCCCTGAAGCTTGCTGGGGACGGCCAGTCCCTGCCAGGTGTAATGAAGGCTCACGAGGTGCACGTCCGCGGCGCAGAGGTTCTCCCGCAGCCGCTCGAACGGAACGGCCGGAAAGGTCTGGATGCGCGCCTCGGGATGGGCCCGGGCGAACTCCTCCACGTCGCGACGGTGCAGTCCGGTGCTGCCGACGAACGCCCACCGGGGGCCCGCGGGACCCAGATGCTTGGCCGCGCCCATGAATTCGCCGAAGGGGTGGCCAAGACCCATGTTGCCGGAGTACATCAGGACCAGTTCGCCCGGAGCCCACCCGCGCTCGGCGCGCAGGCCGTTGGGAACCGCCTCCGGCCAGGGGGCAAGGTCCTTCTCGGGGCAGAGAGGCTCCCAGAGAACGGACCGCGGCCCGTATTTCAGGAGTTCGCCGGCCATGAAGGGACCGAGCGTGAGGACAAGATCGGCGCTTCGGAGTTCGATGCCTCGAAGCGCCCGAAGGAAGCGGTACATCCAGCTTTGCGAGTCGAGCATCTTCGCCGCGGCCAGGATGTCGGGATAGACATCCATCACCCATTGGGCCGTCCGCGATCCCCTCAGGATCGACGTCGCCTTGGTCAGCAGGCCCAGATAGGGAGGCGTCGTCAGGTTGAGAATGACGTCCGCCCGCGAAAGCAGACATCCCAGGCTGACCGCAACCAGCCCGTAGAACGACGCATAGTCGATCATCCGGCTCAGAAAGCTCACGCGGCCGAATCCGGTCGCCGGCAGGCGATGCAGGCGGACTCCGGACGGGACCGCGGAGGACGACAGCACCGGCCCGCCGTCGTTGGCGCGATCGGAGCAGAGAACGTGCACCTCGTGGCCCCGGGCCACCAGCACGGAGGCCAGGTCCTGGAGGACTCTGCCCGTCGGCGTGGGATCGGGAGGATAAGGGAGGTTCACCAGGACGAACCGCACGCGCCCTCCGGCATCGCTCAAGCGTCCTTCCGAACGACAAAGTAGAGCTCGGAGTTCAGCAACGCGCCCAGCCAGCGCACCGGACTGCCCGCGGTGCGGACCAGCGTGAACTCGCGGCGCAAGCGCTCCCTCAGCGGTCGATGGTCGAATCCCAGATGCTCGTGGTGATACGGCAGTCCGCTTTCAAGCTCGGAGATCGGCCGCGAGGGAGGCGGAAATCCCGCGCTCGCCCGGAGGATGTTTCCGGGACGCGCGTCGAACGCCCCGTACCTCCGGGTCATCCGGAAGAAGCCCTTGAGGAGCGCCGACCCATGGATCTCGATCGGCACCCCGATCACGGCGATCCCTCCGGTCTGGAGCAGCCGCCGGATCTGGGCGATCGTCTGCTCCACGCCTTCCGGCGGAAGATGCTCCAGGACCTCCATGCAGAAGAGCAGATCGCAGCTTCCGCTGGCGATCGAGGAAACCGAATCGACGACGGTGACGCGGTCGACCGCCCGCAGGTTCTCGACCGCTTCCGACCTCAGCGCCGCGCAAGGCTCGAAGCACCAGATCCCGGCGTCCGGAAACTGCGCGGCCAGAAGCTTGCAGAATTCGCCGTCGGCCGCGCCGTAATCGACGACCCGCCGGGCGTTCGCGACCTCCGAGCCCAGGCGGATCGCATCCCGCAGCCGGCGGCGCTGCAGGAAGCTCTTGAACCTGCTCGGATCGTTCCGGGTGAGGTCGGCATAGCTCTTCATCGGCGCAACGACCATCCTATCCCACGGCGGAAACGGTCCGTCTCATTTTCATTCAACCGCCTCGGAATCCGTCCATTGAATCCCCGCGCGACGCCGAAGTATAATCCTCGGGCGTTCACACCCGGGGATGTGGAGGTAGCGGCTCCCGTATGGTGCAACTGGCGGTCTATCTGTTCGCCGTTTCCATGGCGTGCATGTTCGTTCTGACCCCGCTGGCGATCCGGCTCGGCCTCCGCTGGGGAGTGGTCGATGCTCCGGGCCCCCGCAAGATCCATCATCACGCCATGCCTCTCGTCGGAGGCTGGGCGATCTTCGGGACCCTGTCGATCGTGCTGTGGGGCCACCTCTTCGGAGCGGTTCTGATCCGCGGCTCCGGATGGGAATCGCGACTGTCGGAAACGGTCTTGACCTTCGTGCACCGGGCGCCGGAGCTGATCCACAAGATCCTCCCCTTCTACCTGGGTACAGTCGGCATCTTCGCGCTCGGTCTGTTCGACGATCTGAAAGGCATCTCCGTGAAGAGCCGGCTGGTCGTCCAGCTGCTCCTTGCCGCGGCCCTCGCCGCCGGCGGACTCCGGCCCAGCCTGGGATTCCTGCCCCCCTGGCTCGCCGCCATCGTCGGCATCCTCTGGATCGTCGGCATCACCAACGCCTTCAATTTCCTGGACGGATTGGACGGCCTGTCGACCGGAATCGCACTGGTCGGCACCTTGGCCATGCTGACCATCATGGGCATCACCAACCAGCCGCATGTGATCCTACTGCTCTCCGCGCTCGCCGGAACGCAGCTCGGCTTCCTACGGTTCAACTTCCAGCCTGCGAAGGCGTTCCTGGGCAGTTCAGGCAGCCTCCTTCTCGGGTACTTCCTCGCGACCACTGCTATTTTGGTCACCTATCTCCACGAGCACGCCACGAACTGGCTGATGCCGCTGCTCACCCCGGTCTTCGTCCTGGCCATTCCGATCTACGACACGACGTCCGTGGTCCTCATCCGGCTCCTCCAGAACCGGAACATCGCCATCGGCGATCAGAGCCACTTTCACCATCGGCTGCTTCGTCTCGGGTTTTCCCATCGTCAGACCGTGGTGTTCATGATCCTGATCGGGTTCGCGGTGGCGCTCAGCGGCGTGCGCCTCGTGGACGCCACGCTGGGGCAGAGCATCCTGATCCTGTTCCAGATCCTGGTGATCATGTCGATCCTCATCCTGGCCGAACGGGTCGCGGGCAAGGTCCGGACGGAGTTCCACGGGCGAAGGAAGACGGACGATCCCCTGGTCCTCACGAAATCGTCTCCCGAAGACGCCCATCGTTGAGCCGCATGCCCAAGATCCCCATCCTCGGCGTCGTCGGCGCCCGCCCGAACTTCATGAAGATGGCGCCGATCGCCCGCCTGCTCCTGCGCCACCGCGCGTTCGGGTTCACCTTGGTGCACACCGGCCAGCATTACTCCTCGATGTCCGACCCCTTCTTCCGGGAGCTCGGACTTCCGGATCCGGATCACCATCTGAAGGTCGGGTCCGCCTCCGCCGCCGAGCAGATGGGCAAGGTCATCAGCCGCCTGGCGCCGATCCTCGAGCGGACGAAGCCGGCGGCCGTGCTGGTCGCGGGAGACGTCACGTCCACGCTCGCCGCCGCGCTCGCCGCCCACAAGCTCGGCATCAAGGTCGGCCACATCGAGGCGGGACTGCGCAGCTTCGACGAGACGATGCCCGAGGAGATCAACCGTCGCCTGACCGACGCGATCTCCGATCTCTGCTTCACCCACTCGCCCGAGGCGGACCGCCACCTCCGCCGGGAAGGCGTTTCCGGCGACCGCATCCACCGGGTCGGCAACCTGATGATCGATACCCTCTGCCGGATGAGACCGGCGGCCCGCCGCTCCCCGATCCTGAAGAAGCTCGGGATGGCTCGCGGGACGTTCGCCCTGCTGACGCTCCATCGTCCGTCGAACGTGGACCGCGAAGAGGACCTGCGAAAATTCGCCTCCTTGCTGGCCGAGATCGCCCGATCGATCCCGATCGTCTTCCCCATCCATCCGCGAACCGTGCAGAGCGCGCGACGCCACGGCATCTGGAACCCGCCTCCCCCCGGAGTGCATCTGGTCGAGCCGCTGGGATATCTCGACTTCCTCAAGCTCCAGGAGAACGCCCGGTTCGTGATGACCGACTCCGGCGGGATCCAGGAGGAGAGCACCGTGCTCGGTGTGCCGTGCCTCACGCTTCGCGACAACACCGAGCGGCCCGTCACCCTCACCCATGGAACCAATCGTCTGGCAGGCACGGAGACGCGGAAGATCCTGGCGCACGTGCGGCGACTTCTGGACGGAGACCGGCCTCCCCGACGGGTGCCCCCGCTGTGGGACGGCCGCTCGGCTCAGCGGCTGCTCCAGGTGCTGGAGACGTCGTTCAGGATCTCCAGGTAGCGCGCCGCCAGCGCGCGGCGATCGTAGCGCTCCGTCACGTAAACGCGCCCCAGCCTCCCCATGTCCGCCAGCCTGGCGCGGTCGGCCGACAGCCGGCGGATCGCGGCGACCATCGCCTCGACGTCCTGGGGCGGGACGTATTCGCCGCCGCCCGAGGCCTCCACGAGTCGCCGCGCCTCGCCTCCGACCGACAGCAGGATCGGCCGCTCCATTCCCAGGATCTCAAAGATCTTCGAGGGGAGGACTTCCTGGAAGAGCGGCGCGTCGCGGAGCGTCACGAGGCCAAGGTCGCACGCCGCGTAGTACAGCGGCACCCGGTCCTTCGGCTGCTGATCGATGAACTGGACGTTGCGCAGTCCCCACTCGGCGGCGCGCCGCCGGAGGTTATCCTTCTCGGCGCCCTCCCCCACGAAGGCGAAGAGGTACTGCGGCTCGTCCTGCAGCCGGCGGGCGGCTTCCAGCACCCGGTCCAGCGCGTGGGCCATTCCATGCGTGCCGAGATAGAGCAGGACGAATCGATCGTCCCACCCGTGCTCCCGACGGATCTCGTTCTCCCGAGGACCCGGCACGAAGAGCGAGGTGTCGACGCCGTTCGGCACGACGCTCATCCGGTCGAGACCGATGCCGTAGAGGTCGGTGATCGACCGGCGATATCCTTCTCCGACCGTCACGATCCGGGCGCAGCCGGTGTAGAGAAACCGCGCGAGCGACTTCAATCCCCGGACGACCGCGTTCTCCCCCATGGCCTCCACGGCGAGGATCGACTCCGGCCACAGGTCGCGGACTTCGAAGACGAACGGCGCGCCGAACTGCCGTGCGAGGCCGTACCCGGCCACCCCGCAGAGCAGCTGCGGAGACGTCGCGATGACGACGTCGGGCCGGGACAGACGCAGCTGCCCGAGCGCCAGCGCCGACAGCATGAAGGACGTGTACGAGATCATCCGCCGCGCGATCCCCTGGTTCGGGGCCGCATAGACGTACGTACGCAGCACGTCGATGCCGTCGACCCTTTCGCGGCGCTCCCAGACGCCGCGGTCTTCGGGGCGCTTGATGCCGGTGGGATGATGCGGAAACGCGGTGAGAACCGTCACGTCGTGTCCGGTTCGGACCCACTCCCGGGAAAGCTCATGCACCCGGGCGGAGGGAGCGCCCATCTCCGGGGGAAAATACTGGGAGACGTAGAGAATCCTCATCGGCGCTAATAATAGCAGAGCTTGAAGACGGCTTTGTGAACTCCGGCGCGGGTCCGCTTCCACCAGCTGGCGCGGTAGCGATCCCACCGGTCCGCCGTCTCTTCGAACGCCTTCTCCCCCGTCAGCCGGTGCAGGATCCGGAGCTGCACGATATGCAGGGAATGATAGAAGCGGCTGGCGATCATTCGCATCGCCGTTCCGGAGTGCTCGTAGAGCGACCAGAACCCGGCGTCGTAGGAGTCCAGCGCCTCGCGCAGCGTGCCGACCGAATCGTCCCACAGCTTCTTCGCGGCGCCGTCCCCGGTGGCCAGGTGGTAGTCATAGACGCCCCAGGAAGCCCAAATGAAGCCGTTGAGGATATGCGTCGGCGGCGAGACGATGTACTCCTCGAGCCACGGCCGCGCCCGGTCGTCCCGATAGACGACGCCGCCCTCTTCCACGCGGCGGGCGAACGGTTCGAAGGCCCGGCGGGCGGCCTCGAGATACCGGCCCTCCGACGTTTCGCGATGGGCGCGCAGCAGCATCGAGATCCCCTGCCCCTGGGCCAGTCCGGAGTACCAGGGCGCCTTCAACGGGGATCGATACTCCCAGTCGAAGTGGTGATTCCAGACGGAGAGTCCTGCGGGGTTCTTCTCCAGGTGGCTCTCCAGCCAGTCGGCGACGAGGAGGAACTTGCGGCGCCGCTCGGCGTCCCCGCTGCGTTTGTACAGGGTGTAGTTCCCCAGGCCGTACTGGGCGATCGCGATGGGATTGTACTGCCGGCCGAGCTTCCCGCGATAGTCGAGCTGGGGAATGCCCTGCGCGTCGAACGGTCCGCCGTAGTCCGCCTTGGCGGCGAACGTCATGTAGTACTCGCCGAGCTGTCCCGGCACGAACCCGGGGTTGATCTCCGGCGTCTCGTGCCAGAACGTGAGCTGACTCCGGCCGGGGAGGCAGTAGGCCGCAATCGTGCGCCGAAGGTAGTGGAACCGCGAAAGAACGCTCACGGGATTTCGAAGGGGACTCCTTCACCGAGGCTGCGGACGGCCAGGATCGAGGCCAGTGAGACGGCGCGCAGGTCCTCCCATGGAATAGGCGACGGCGATCCTTTGACGAGCGCCTGGGCGAATTCCTCGATCTCCGCCCGGTGGCCCTTGTCCTGTTGCCACCGCTTGTCGCTCTTCACCTTCCCCTGGACCGCCGTGGTGAGCTCGCGGAAATCGTCGATGACGGCGACCCGACCGCCGCCCAGCACTTCCACCCGCTCCTTGCCGTACGCGCGGTCTCCCCCGGCCAGATACGCGATGCTGGAAACCGATCCGTTCGCGTGGCGCAGCGTGATGAAGCACTGGTCCTCGGTCACGGCCGGCGCCTGGGGTCCGCCGATCGATTCGGCATAAACCCGGACCGGCCGGGAGCCCGTGAGATACGTCGCCAGGTCGATCGCATGGCAGGCCTCGCCGATGATGCGGCCGCCCCCTTCTTCCTCGGACTGCGTCCAGTGATCGGCGCCGATGGCGCCCGCGTTCATCCGGATCGAGACGGTGACGGGAACCGTCACCTCCGCAAACGTCTTGCGCACCGCGCGGGCGACGGGAGAGAACCTGCGGTTGAACCCGACCATGACGAGCGCCGAGGAGGCTTCGCGGGCGGCGTCGATCTCCGTCAGTTCCGCCTCGGTCAGGGCGAGCGGCTTCTCCGTGAAGACGTGCTTTCCGGCCTTCAACGCCTGGACGACCTGCGCCGCGTGCTGATCGTGGCGGGTGATCACGAACACTGCCTTCACGGCGGGATCGGCAAAGACCTGGGTCTCGTCGGTCGTCGCGACCTCGAAGTCGAACTTCTCGGCGGCGTGGCCGGCGGACAGGCCGCCGCCCGAGCAGAGGATGCGGGGCCGGAGCGAACCCGTCTTCCGAAGGATGGGCAGGAGGACGGTCTTCGCGAAGTTGCCCGCCCCCAGGACGCCGATGCCGATCTCCCCCTCCGCGCGGGACGCCCGCCGTTCCATGGACGTCGACGGCTTCAACGCGGAGACTTCGGGGTACTCCAGCACGATGCCCAGGTAGGAGGTCTGCGCGTCGTCGATGAGAGCGTAGGCTTTCTCCGCCTCGTCGATCTTGAACCGATGGGTCGTCAGCGGGCGGAAATCGATCCGTCCGGATCCCATGAGGTCGAGGACGGCCTGGAGGTTGCGCTGCTCGGTCCAGCGGACATGGCCGACCGGATAGTCCTTGCTCCGGTCTTCGTACTCGGGATCGTAGCGTCCCGGCCCGTAGGAGCACGAGACGACGAGTTCGGCTTCCTTGAAGTAGAACGGCCGTCGGGGGAGATTCAAGCCCACCGCGCCGAGGGCGACGACCCGGCCTTTCTGCCGGACGGTTTCCGCCGCGAGTTGCACGGGTTCGTCCGAGGGCGTGGAGGCGGCGATCACCACGGCATCCGCGCCGACGGCGCGCGTGCGCTCCAGGATGTCCGCGGCTCCCAGGTCCGTGCGGGCCGCTTCGGCGCCCATCTTGAGCGCGAGCTCGCACTTCCCGGGATCGAGGTCGGTGCCGATCACGCGGCATCCGTTCGCCCGGAGGAGCGAGACGGCGATCTGTCCTACGAGTCCCAGGCCGATGACGAAGACGGTATCGCCCAAGCCGACGCGCGCCAGGCGGACGGCATTGAGCGCGATCGCACCAAGGACGCCGTAAGCCGCCTGGTCCAGGGGCACCAAGGCGGGAACGTGGGCGACGAGATGCTGCGGCACGCAGACGACGCCGGCATGGGGCCCGTTGGAGGCGACCCGGTCCCCGGGCTTTAAGGCGCGGACTCCCTTCCCGACAGCCAGGACGACCCCGGCCGACGAGTACCCGAGACTGATGGACTCGTCGAGCTTGCTGCGGACCTGGGCGATCGTGCTGAGCAGTCCTTCGTTGCGGAGCTTCTCGAGGACGCGGCGGACATGGTCCGGCCGTTCGAGGGCCTTTCCGACGAGCGACTTCCGGGCCAGCTCGATCGCCATCTTCTCCGTGCCGGCGGAAATGACGGAGGCGAGGTTGGCGATCAGGACCGTCCCCGGCGCCGCGAGCGGCTCCGGCAGACGATCGACCTGCAGCTTTCCGCTCCGCAGGTTCTGGACGACCTGTTGCACGTCTGGCAATCCTTAATCGGCGTTCCCGGACTAGTATCGTCAAGATCCCCCGTCGGGACCTAGATTAGTTTAGCAACGGAAGCCGCCATATAGGGCGGCGGCGCCACTCCCAGGATCTTGAGGATGGTCGGCGCGATCTCGGTGGTGGCGATCCGGGCCCGCTGTGGTCCGGACGGGGGCTTTCTCGGATCGAACACCAGCAGCGAGCCCTCTCTCACATGGTAAACAGTGTAATGTGTTTTCGCAAATCCACGGACGCCCTTGTCGAAACCTGGAGATCTGTCCCTGGGATTGACGAGTCGCCCACGCCGGCGTTCCGCCGTAGGCCGATCAGACCCTCAACGTATATCGACCTCACCTGGGGACAGCAACTTCAATTGACCCGTCGACTCGTCCCTCGTACGCTTGGCCTTGGAGGACGTCCATTCAAGTCGAGTCCGACTGTATCGGGCCGGATGTTCCTCATCCAACTCCAGCGAACGCAGGACATCACTAGAGCTCATGACTCCATGAGAAAGTCACTCTTGGATCGTCTATGTTGTCCAGAATGCCGGTCTCCGCTTTTGCTGGAAGAGGGGAATGGGGACGGTGAGTCGATCGACACCGGAAAGCTGGTCTGCAAAGCCTGCCATGGGGAGTGGCTGATCCTTCGCGGAATCCCCCGATTTGTCCCTCCGGACGAATACACCAACTCGTTCGGGGAACAATGGAAACACTTCAAGCGGGAGCAACTGGATTCTCACACGAAGACGGACCTTTCAGAGTTGCGCTTCTATGACGTGACTCGCTGGAGCAAGGGGGAATTGCGCGGCGAGTGGATCCTGGACGCCGGGTGCGGTGCGGGCCGATTTGCAGAAATCGCCGCCGCAGCTGGAGCGAATGTCGTGGCCGTCGACCTTAGCGCCGCGGTTGATGCCTGCCAGGACAACCTTGGGAACCGCTTTCCAGAGACTCTCCACATTGTTCAAGCCGACTTATACAAACTCCCCTTCAGGCAGGCTTCCTTTGATCGAGCTTATAGTATCGGGGTTGCGCAGCATACGCCGAAGCCGCTGGAGGCCGTTCGAGCCGTCTCCAAAATGGTGCGGGGAGGAGGAAAGCTTGCACTGTGGATTTACGAGCTCACTTGGAAGTCCTTCATAGGGTTTAGCGCGTGGAAGTACTCCCTTCGACCCATTACGCGACACCTGGGCTTTCGGACTAACTATGTTCTGGCTCTGGTCTTTTGCTCCATTCTCTGGCCGGTGTGGTTCCCTTTGGTTTACCTTGGGAAGGTCGGCAGAGTTATCTTGGCATTCTTTCCGATCACCGCGCATCCGTATGCGGGAAAGCGGTTGAGGCCCAAGGATTGCTTCCGTTGTGTTGTCCTCGACACCGTGGACATGTACTCGCCTGCCTATGACAAGCCTCAGCGGTTTGGACCCGTCTCCAAAGTTCTAGAGGAAGAAGGATATACCGGACTGGTCCGAACCTGCACGAGCCTGGGTCTGCACGCGACGAGAACCCAACCCCGCTGATACGACGATGCCTGAAAGCTTCCAGTAGGTCAGGCAAATGGATCGATATGAATTGGAGAGCCAGATGCTGCGGCGGCATGTTTTGGCCTTACCGTTATTCAAAGATTGCGAGGGCGAGACCTAGGGGATGAAGATTGCCGCAGTTAATTTGACGAGCGGTGGGTTCAGTGGAGGGTATCGAAAGTACCTCCAGTATCTACTGCCGTTGCTCCAGAAAGAAAAAGGGGTTGAGAGAATTGATCACTTCTTCCCCCCGAACGCTGACCCCCAACTGGTGCGAGGGTTCTCGAACATCTACTCCTGGCCCGCCGGCGATGGCTGGACAGGATGGCGGTCCTTAAGGGCACGGATCCGTGAGATCTCCCCGAATGTGGTGTTCTTCCCCACGGGTCGGTGGATCGATTGCGGCCCTATCCCGACGGTCGTGATGGTTCGCAACATGGAGCCCTTGCTCGCCCCATTCGGCGGCAATCCCATTCCCGAATGTCTGAAAAACATCTTTCGATCCCGCAGCGCCCGCAAGGCTTGTCGGAAAGCGACGCGCGTCATCGCCGTGTCGGAATTCGTACAGGAGTTTCTCGAAACCAAGTGGAAGATTCCTAGGCCCAAGATGGGCGTTGTGTATCACGGGATCGAGGCTCCGATTCCGGAAGAGCAGGCTTGCTGGAAGGAGGCGCCGGAGGGGCTTGAAGGCCAAAAGTTCCTCTTTACAGCTGGCTCGATCCGGCCTGCGCGCGGCCTCGAAGATCTCATCCGTGCATCCGCGATCGCTTTCAGTCCAACGAACCCATGCCGGATAGTCGTGGGCGGAGAATCGGACCCCGGCCTGGAGTCGCACCTCCGGCGCCTGAAGGGGCTTGCCGAGACCCTTGGCGTTGCCAGCCGATTTGCATGGGTGGGCAAGTTGACGATGGTCCAGATGGCTTGGTGCTTCTATAAGGCAGTCGGGTTTGTGATGACCAGTCGCGCCGAGGCATGCCCCAATCTTGCCCTTGAGGCGATGAACTACGGCTGCCGGGTCATCTCGACGCGTCAACCTCCGATGCCGGAATTCTTCGGCGAGAACGCTCGTTACTATCCACCCTTCGCGGCCGAGGAACTAGCAGTGCTCCTTCGAGAAGTCACGGAGGGACCCCCGCCAATGACAGAACTTCGCTTGAAAGCTCAGCAGCGTGCGCGAGAGTTCACCTGGGAACTGACAGCTCACAACACGACGGAACAATTGCGGAAGGCGGCGTTGATGGCCTCTCATTGATCGCCCCCAAGATTATATGGACTACACAAAGGCACCCTTCTCGTTCAAGCTGGCGAAGGTCTTGCGCTATCTCCGCCTTTATGGGCCAAGACGGACGTTGGCAAAGGTTTCCGCGGCCCGGCACATGAAGAAGTCGTTCAACCCCCTCCCCGTCTCGGCCCAGGCTTCCGAATCGACCGGATCGATAGCATTGATCGGATGCGGCAATTACGCCTACTCGACAATCGCCTACTTCCTTCGCCGCAATTTCGGCAATGTCATCAGTATGTGCATGGATCTTGATGCCAATAGAGCCGCCTCCCTCAGTGAAACGTACAAGGTACCCTGGTTTGGCACGGATGCCGCGCCCATCTTTTCCAATCCGGCCATCAAGCTGATCTATATCGCCTCAAATCATGCGACTCATGCCGAGTATGGGATCCGCGGACTACAGGCCGGGAAAAGCGTTTATATCGAAAAGCCTCATGTCATTTCCGAGGACCAGCTGAAGAGGCTGGTCCATGCTATGAAGGCGTCCCAAGGAAGCGTCTTCATGGGATTCAATCGGCCAGGCAGTAGATTTGGAAGGATCATGCAGGAATCGCTCGCCCGGGAACAAGGGGCTGGCATGTACAACTGGTTCATCGCCGGCCATGAACTGGAACCCGACCATTGGTACTTCAAGCCCGAGGAAGGCGGAAGAGTCCTGGGGAACTTGTGTCATTGGACGGATTTTGTTTTCCGGCTGGTCTCAGGGTCCGTTTTCCCAATCACCATCATGCCGGCAAAGTCCCCTATTAGCGAATCGGATATCGCCGTGAGCTACGTGTTCGCCGAGGGAAGCATGGCCTCGATCACCTTCTCAGCCAAAGGCCACACGTTTGAAGGCGTGAAAGAGAGGTTTGCCGGCCATAAGGGGAACTGCTTGATCGCCATGGATGATTTCGAAAGGCTGACCATCGATGTGATCGACCAGAAGAAACGGTATCGCAATCTCTTCCGGGATCACGGCCATGAAAGGAATATCGTTGCGGCCTATCAAGCCGTCGCCGGAGGGCCCGCCATTCAGGATATGACCGCAAGAGCCTACATTGCCAATACGGCCTGGCTCTTCCTTAAGACCAAGGAAGCTCTCGATTCGAACAGTCCCGTGACGATCAATTCTTTTGAAGGACTTCTATCTTGAATCGGCTCGGTGGCTTGCGGCCCTGATTAACCCAGGACTGCATTATACTTTCGTCGCCAGAGCTCAAAAAGTAGCAGCCCGAAGATGCGTTCCGAGTTGGTCCGGCCCCGCATCAATCCATTGAGCAGATCTTTCACGCAGTCGTGATCGAAGAGGGAGGCGCTGGAATCCAGCAGGACCTCGCGGGCGTACGCTCCCCAGGCCCCCCGGAACCACTCCCCCAGCGGGAGGGAGAATCCCTGCTTCCGGTTGATGTCCAGGCTTGAGGGCAGCATGAAGGAACACAGTTTGCGAAGGACGATCTTTCGGTCCACCGCGTTCGCCCGCCACTCGTTGGGGATCCGGGTGAAGGCGAACTCGATGATGCGGTAATCGAGAAAGGGAGCTCGGGTTTCCAGGGAGGCCAGCATGCTGGCACGATCAACCTTCACCAGGATGTCTTCCGGGAGATAGGAGCCGAAGTCGATCGCCATCGCGGCACCCGGCAGTCCCCGAGACTCCTGGAACAAGGCCTCCTTGAAGGCTTCGGGGGGCGGAGTGCCCGACGGAATCAGTTCCTTGAGGCCCGGCACCAGCCTCCGTCGGGAGATCGAATCGTGATGCCGGCTGGCTCTAGCCACTCTCTCGGAGAGAGACCCTGAGATACTAGCGATATAGTTCCTGCCCGGAGTGCCGACCGGCATGAGCCGGCTCGAAACCGTTGCGAGCAGCCGGCGCATCGGCGACGGGAGCAGCGATGCCACCCGCCGCTGCTGGAAGAAGACATTGTAGGACTTGTACCCCCCGAACAACTCATCGCCGCCGTCCCCTCCCAGGGCCACGGTGGCGCTCTTCCGAATCATTCGGGAAACCAAATACGTCGGAATCATCGACGAGTCGCACATCGGTTCGTCGTACTGCGTCGCCAGGATGGGAAGGAGTTCCAACGACGCGGGCTCCGCCATGAGCTCCGTATGCTTCGTGCCGAAATGCTTCGCGACAATCTCGGCGTACTTCCCCTCGTCGTAGGCTTGATTGTCGGGAAAGCGCACCGTGAAGGTGTGGATGGGACTGGAAGAGACCTTCGCGGCGGCCGCCGTTACCAGGCTTGAATCGACTCCGCCGCTGAGGAGCACGCCGATAGGAACATCCGCCACGAGTTGCCGGCGGACCGAATCACAAAGCAGGCCTTCCAACTCCATGGCGCAATCTTCGAGAGTCCCGCTGGTCCCCTTCGGCTCCGGAAGCTTCCAATAGGACCACACTCGAATCGTCAGGGTGTCCAGCGAGCAGATCAGCGCATGGCCTGGGGGAAGCTTATTCACGCCTTCGAAGATGCAATGATCTCCGGGGACATAGCCATAGGTCAGATAGCTCTCCAGCGAGGATGGCCGGATCTTTCGCGCCATGGAAGGATCCGCCATGAGCGCCTTCAATTCGGACCCGAACGCGAAGGAATCGCTCCTGGAGGCATAGAAAAGGGGCTTCTCGCCTGCGCGATCCCGCGCCAGGAACAGCTTCCGAGCGCCGCCGTCGTAAAGCGCAAACGCAAACATGCCGTTGAGCCGGGAGAGGATGTCTTCGCCCCAGGCTTTGTAGCCGACAAGGAGAACTTCCGTATCCGACTTGGACCGGAACCGGTGGCCTCGCTGTTCCAGTTCGAGGCGCAGTTCCTTGTAGTTGTAGATTTCGCCGTTGAAGACGATGACGGTCTTCCCCGTCTCGTCGACCATCGGCTGGTTTCCGTCGCTCGAAAGGTCGATGATGGAAAGCCGGCGATGGACCAGACCGACCGCACCGTCCGAAGACTTCCAGATTCCTGCCGCATCGGGGCCGCGATGGACCATCGTATCCCGCATGCCCAACAACACGTCGTCACGGACGATGTCCTTCCGCGTCGCAAGTCCGCCGATACCGCACATGGTCTAATCTATCGGCCCGAGGCGAGAACACTTTCATAACAATCCCGGTAGCGACGCGCCGTGGCATCGATCGTGTAGGCCTCGGAAAGCCGCCGGGCCTCCTCCCGGAGCCCTGAGGAGGGATCGGCCAGGGCTCGACGGAGTCCTTCCGCGATGCTCTTCGGATCATCCGGCTTCACAAAGACTGCGCTTCGGTCCGTCAATACTTCCCGATGAGCGGGGATATCCGAAACCACAATGGAACACCCTGCCGCCATGGCTTCGAGCACCGCGTTCGGCTGGCCCTCGAACAGACTCACCGACACAAACACATCCGCGCGCTTCAACCAGGACCAGACGGGATCGACATAACCCACCAGCTTTACTCTCGCGGCCGCGTTCAGAGACGCAAGGGCCGATTCTGTATCCTTACGAAGGTCTCCGTCGCCGCAGAGAAACGCCCTGCACTTGTCCTGTTCCGTTACCATCCCAAGAGCCTGGACCAGGTTCACGATGTTCTTTGGAGCGGAGAGGGATCCGACGTAGACAATCACTTTTTCCTCGGATTCGGCTCCCGAGAGCATTTGCGGAAAGGCAGCCGTCGCAGGAGGCTCCGGAAGCGCGTTCGGGATGACATGCAGCTGCTGCGAATCCTTCACTCGGGGTCGCCAATATGCTTCCCCGCCTCGTGAATTGCAGATAATCGCCGCCGCTTTTCTCGCCTCGCGCAGGCGCAGCCAGTTCCGGAGGCCGCCCGGATACGCGCTGGAGGAACTGCGTTCACTTACCACCCAGGGTATCTTCATGCTCGATGCCGCGTACCCCGCCAGCACGTCCATCTGCGGCAGCCAGGTCTGCACGAGATCGGGGCCAAGGTCGTGCATCAGTTTGCGCAAGCGAAGGATAATGAGCGGATCATAGCTGCCGCAAGAGGCAATTCGATGAATCTCGGCGCCTGATTCATCGAGCCTCTGTAGATTAGGTCCTCCCTTCATGATGGCCACATGGACGTCCCAATCCAATTTGGTGAGTCCAGCCGAAAGATACGCTACTTGGCGTTCAGCGCCACCGCCCCCCATTGAGGGGATCGCTTGCAAAAGCCGCCGTTTTCGAGATGCCATCGGCGCGGCAACCTACCTTGGTTCAACAGGGCCACCTTGAGCGACCGCGCCTGAAGGGGCTCCAATTTGAAGAGGCGAGATCGACCTGGGTAGGCGAATCATAATGGATGCGTAGTTCTTCATAAAAATGAGGAATGCATTGCAATTAATAGACCTTCACATGCCATCGGCTCCAAGCTCGTTGAGATAGCGTCGACTCCCGTGGACGGCTCAGTTTGCCACACGCCAGTGTAGTTTGCTCATCCTCTCGTCGATTAGTTTGCGAGCTCGTATGAGCAAGGTCTTGAGTCGATATTCCCGGGAATCATCGCGATCTGCACGATCGAGGATGAAGTAACAAATTATCTCAGCGTCTCTGAGTTTAACTTCTTACCGAGAGCTCACCGGCGACCGCGACCGAGCGCACTATTCCTTCGTGTTCCACCCCAGGTTCGATGTTGCTCCGAGGCTGACTTTGCCCAATCCTCCTCAAGGAGAGGAGGCCCACCACTACCCACGCGACTTTGCTTGTTCCCACGACCTGGGCGAGAGCAGCGACCGCAAGAAAGATCTGGATTGCCAGCAAAGCCGTCCGGACATACGAATCGCCAGCACGTTCCCCCAGTTGGCGGAAGGAAGACCGCATTATTCGAATCAGGAGAACAACCAACAGAATCAGAAAGAAAATGCCGTGCTCAAAGAGATATGTCATATATGCAGAGTCGATTGCACCCTCTCCATTTGGGCCAGTTCTCACAAAATCGGTAGTCTGGCTTGCCAAGAGCGTGCTTGCATCCGGTCCATAACCAACTAGTAGTCGGAAGGGATCGTCCAGAAGCACACTCAGAGTTAGTTCATAGATATCAAGCCGAGCTTCGAACGAGTCAAATCGCGCATTCAGGTTATCAGCTTGCTCGGCTACCATCGGTAAGGCATATAAAAGGGCACAAGCGATACCCCCGACTACGAGCAGGAGACTGCTTGCACGCGCTGTTCTCAATTTCCGGATATGCACAATGGATAGCGTCACCGCACTCACAAGGATTCCAGCCATGGCGGTCTTGGTATAGGAAATCAGCACCGACTGCAGCACAAGAGCCATGGCAATCACATTTGAGGCAAATCCGACAAATGACTTTGCATAGAAGACCTGGCACATCGCCGCCAGAAATCCTGAACCTAGCACGAACAGAACGTTCGTATACCAGAACGAAGCGCGATAGAAGTAACGCAGGTCGACGAAGTTCACTCCGGCCTCTTGTTGACCAAAAAAATGCGCCAATTCCAGTCGCGCATCATAGGCACTCAGGATTACCAGAGATGCCATCCCGGACAACACGACAATCGCCCTCAGGTATTCCTCAACGAAGCGCCTCGACGAAGCATAGAATCCCGTAACCAAATAAACCGCGCAAATGGCACCCCAATTAAACAGGGACTTGAGCAGCGATTCCTGTTCGCTAGAGAAAACATATGAAACGACGATGATTGCCAGGAGAGAAGCCAGAATCCCTCTTTCCGGGCTTCGCGCCCAGAAACCTTTCCTCATATTCGCCATCAGGACAAAGGCAGAACAAAGACTCACAAATATTTCGCTAGGCAGCAATCCAAGTATCAGGGTAGATTTTGCCAGTGGCGAAAAGAGCCCAACGAAAGGGATCCCCAAAGCCACAAGTCTTGCGTCGACAAGGGAGAGGCACAGAGTTCCGGCAACTGCCGTCCATGTCGGCCATGCGGCCGGACTGAGTGTTGGATTCAGACTGAAATGAACGACCGGGACGCTCCAAAGGACATACAACAAGCAGGACCACTTACTGAGGGATTCGCTGGAATCCTTCTGCTGCTGATACCCGTCGACTCGACCTAAGCCCTGAAAGATCATCGACTAAGACTCCAAAGTCGAACAGTTAAGTAGCTGCTCCTGAGCAAGGACGCGGGCCTGAAGAAGAATCTCCTCGCCAAAGAGGTAGCCGCTCTGCACGACCACGTATTCACTCAGACTTCCCTGCCAATTTGTCCGAGGGTGGAGTATATCTTATCCCCAACGGCCCAATAGATGGGTTTTCCGAACTTATGATTCACGAGCGGGGCAAGGTTCAGGAACCGACTATAACCACGCGGGATTCCTGATATTGATTGACCGGCTCCCCAGAATACCAGAAAGTTCGACTCGTGTTTTTTAAACCGAAACCGAATGCAAAACGCGGATAGCAAAATGAGGAACAAGAAGATCCTCTATCTGCACTCGAATACTGGCGAGCTTACGAAGCGATATCACGTGAATCGAGTCACATTGTGGAAGCAGCTCGGATATGACGTCACACTCTTCGACTCCACGCGCCACCTTGATCTAACCCTATTCCCATCTCTAGATAGGATGTGGAGGCGAAGGGACCCCATTCTTATGGCATTCTATGAGGCCCTTTGTCAGGAGCTGGTCAGATGCGACATCTTCATTCACTTCAACGGCGCAAACATTCATCCTGAGTACCTGGACCAGTTTAGTTGCATCAAGGTTTACCATTGCGCGGATGACCCGGACTCCAGCAATGTGCTTTCCAGACCGGTAGCACCCCACTATGACATATGCGCCATCAGTAATATTGCATGCCTAGACTTGTACCGCCAGTGGGGATGCAAGAAGGTATTCTTTTGGCCGCTGGGGAGCATCTTCCCGGACGAAGTCATTGAGCGCATCCTTGGAGAAGCGCCAACAAGAACTGCTCCAGTCGTTTTTGTCGGCTCTAAGTACGGAGTATCTTCGATTCCTTTGCTGGGCAGACTATTGGGTCTTTATAAGCGAAGAAGTTTCATGAGTGCGTTAGAGCGCCGAGTGTCGTGTCTGGTCGCGTACGGACCCCAATGGAAGAACGGGTTCTTGCCCGACGATCAATTGCCCCGCCTTTACGCTTCTGCAATCCTGGGCGTTAACAAGCATAACTCCACCGGTCCGATCAATTTCAGACTCTATGACCTACCGGCATTTGGAGTTCTCCAGATTTGTGATTGCAAAGATAATCTTGCCAGCGTTTACCGCTTGAATGAAGAGGTGGTGGGCTATGATTCGCTGAATGAATGCGTCGACGCGATTGGGTACTATCTGAGTCATCCTGAGGAAGCCGGCAGGATTGCCGCGCAGGGCCGGGAGAGGTTCAAGCGGGATTACTCGTCAATCCCGCTTTGGAAGACTTTTGTAGCCAACCTTGAACGGTGTTTGGCCCCTGGTCAGAGCTAGTGATACATCCAACGGGAATCCCAATGGCCCACCCAATGAATGTCGGCTCACCCGAACAATGCCCAGCCTGCAACAACACCAGGTGGAGCGACGATCCCATCGCTACCAAAATCCTCGGAGTGCCACCCCCTTTCCGTGTTCGATCGTGCGTCAATTGCCGTCTCGGTCAACTGAGCCCCTACTTGACGGAAACCCAGATTGCCGAGTTGTACGGAAAGTCGTATTTCAGTGGAAGTGGAGGTTCCGTGGCGGGAGCCATGAGTTCAGGGGAGGACTATTCATTGTCCTATGCTCCCGCTAGAGTGCTGAAATTTGGTCGCACGCTTTCGGACGTGTCCCACGCCTATCCCAAGATAAGGACAGTTCTCGATGTAGGGGCCGCAACCGGCGAATTTGTAAAACTCGCTGCTGGCCTTGGTTTCGAGGCGTCTGGATTGGAATTCTCGGAACATGCAGTCTCAGAGGCACGTCGACTGCACGGACTCGAGATTCGCCGGGGCACCTTGGCGGACCTAACAGAACACGAGCGCTTTGACTTCATCCACCTCAGTCATGTGATGGAGCACTTTCCCAATCCCTTGGGGGAGGTCGCCCAAATTCATGCCCATCTAGGAATGGGCGGCGTGACTTACATCGAGGTTCCGTTTCAATTCCATTTCATAAGCCGGGCGCGCGCACTGATGGCCAAACCGGCCACATTCCCATTTACTGCCCATTCGTTACATCATGCCTATTTCTATACGCCTCAGTCACTTGTCCGCTTGTTGACGCGGTGCGGGCTCAGAATCGATTCGATTCGTTGCTTTGATCCCAGGTGCTATCCACAGGCCACAATACCTCAACGAATGAAAAGAATGCTTTGGACGGCCTTCGATCGTGGCCTCGGCCTGGGGAACACGATTGAGGTATTCGCGAGGCGTGGTCCAGAGGCTTCTACTACCGTAGGAAACTGAGAACCAAAATTGGTCCGGTTTAGACAAGATGGTTTTCCCAGGAGGCACCACTTGAAGAGCTGCCCCCTCCTTACGCTTCAAGAAGAAAGCTAGGATCCCGCCTTCTGATCCACGATCACCGGGGACCGCAAGTCCCATACGCTCTTCGTACTCAGCGACCCAGCGACGGCAACAATATTTATGGTCATATTGTCGTCAGCTTGAGGAACCATCCTTCGGACGTCATCTACTCCCGAATATGGCTTACCCGTCTTGATGTCGTAGAAGTGATATCCCAGATTTTGAAGGATAAGGACTGGGTTTTTCGAAGCATCATGAAAGTGATAATCGCCAACCTCCATTACCACCACCGGATGCGACCCAGCAAGCACTCCTTGGGCCCCCTTTAGGATTTCCCCCTCAGCTCCGTCGACATCCAATTTGATTAAGTGAACCCCATTGACTCGGTTTTCCTCGCACCAGTCGTCGAGTCGCTTCAGTCTCACAACTTCGCTTACCTTGGAGCCCTTCCCTTCAGTGGGCCAGCTCGATTTCAACTCTTGCTCGATCGAGTCTTCGTTGCGGTCCGAAAGTGCGACCTGATAGAGACTCACATTGAAGGGGTTCAACGAAACATTGCGTTTCAACTTGGTGAAGGCATAACCGGTTGGTTCGAACGCATGCACGGCTCCGGACTTTCCCGCTTTCTTCGCCAGTGGCAATGTGTGCGCGCCGATATTGGCGCCGATATCCAAAACCACGGCACCTTCGAAACAAAAATGATCAAGCGCCCGGGAAACATCTTTCTCATATTGGCCTAAGTAGATTGCGGCTTCGATCGTCTCACCTAGGTCCAACTCGTAGCGTATCCCCGCTATTGTGGAGACCTTCTTGAGATCCCGCACTAGGAATAGAAAGAAGCGAAGATAGAGCTTCCGAATGGAGAGGAAGGGCGTGCAACGCCAGACGAAAGTCGCCAGGTAGATGTACCAGCGTCCCATTTTCTTCGCGACCAGTTCGAGTCTCCCGATATCGCCAAATGATCAGAGGCGAGATGCCCTGACGATTCTACAGAGATCGAGCCTAGACCTCCATGGCCTGCACCAGCGTCTTCTGGGATCACCACGAGATTATGGGGCTTGAACCTCAATCTCCCTCGCCTCTTCGCGCCGCCTGGAAAGAGCTGCCGTCGCTCCCACTGTGATGAGCGTAAGCGCCCAAGAAATCGTATAGGACCAAGCAAGCCCCATTCCCCCATACTTTGGGATCAGAATCAAACCCAGCAGGACGAGGACGCAGTCTCTTGGAAGGGCAATTGCCAGGAAGGAAAGCCACATTCGTGCCCGGGTCTGAATAATCTGATAGACCGCAATGGTGATGGCTTCGATGACGCTGGAGACCAGGAGAATCGGCAGAATTGGTCGAGCCGAGTCGAATTCCCGGCCAACCCCCCTAAGCAGGTAGGGACCCAGCACGAACATTCCAAAGCTCCCGATCAACGCCGCCCCTAGGATCCATCGGAAATTCATCCAGAATGTCCGATGATATGCGGCTGCATTCCTATCGCCGAGCTGGCTGTTGAGCAGGGTCAAGCCCACCGTATTCATCAATCCCGGGAGAACAAGAACCAAAGCTCTCAGCGAGAAGACTGCGGTATAGCCCCCCATTTCCGTCGGACCATCCGGCCGGCTCGAGAGAATGCAGTTCCCGATCCAGAGTGCAGGCATCGCTGTAAGTCCGCTCAAAGCTGCTGGAATCGCGAATCGCCAGATCAACGTCCGCTCTTCAAGCACTCCCTGCATCCTAAAGGCTAGTCCCGCGTCGTTCACAGCACGGTTGAAGCAAAGATGGAGACAGATGCACTGGAGAGCGCTCATGAACACGATGCCCCCTACGGCCCCTTCGTATCCCCATCTCAACGTCGTGAAGATCATCGCCAGGCACCCGAGTGTGCCGGCCACCGTGCCGCCGACACCGGTCAACTTGAACCTGCCAAGACCGGTCAGGGCACCCATGTAAAAGGTGGTGAGAGTACCAAACGCAATCGCAATCGCGGCTATCCGGAGGTTTGCGGCCAATGCGGGAGCCTTGAGCCAAAGGGTGGCCAATGGGTCCGCCAGAGCGATCAGGACCAATGATCCGAAGAGCCCTAACGCCCCAGATAGAGTCCAACAAAGTGTGATGACGCTCGCCGCACGCTCCGGCTTTGTGGCGAGGAATTCAGAGACATACTTTGCGGCGGTGTAGCCGGTGGCCATCTGAAGAACTGCGACGAAAGTATTGATCGTTGCGAGCACGATCGAGAACAGGCCCAGACTCTCTTTGCCGATCTGGTGCCCGACCAGAAAGTAGCTGATAAGCGTCGAGCCTTGGCTGCAAACCGTGCCAAGGAAAGTCCAGCCGAATCCCGAACGAAACCGTTGACCGAGATCCATTGAGCGCCTTAACGCATCCGGCCTTCTTCCAGGAGCTGGATCATATCAGAGGACCCGACCTTCCGGCTGGCCCGGTAGATGTACCTTTTCTCGAGCCGCTACCGGATGTCCGCTTCCACGGCCTTCACGGACTTGTCGGTCGCGTCGTCGATCAGGGGATAGCCGAAGGATCCCCCTTCCGGGACCCGCACCTCGAGCTCGAGGCCTTTCTGACGGAATACGGTGACGTGCAGCAGATCCCCGAAAATGAGCGTCAGCGACGCCGCCGGAGGAAGCTTGGGCAGCGGCGGCAGTTCGACAGATCCGGGGGGCGCCGTGAGGAAGTTGACCGTTGAGGGCTCCCCGGTCGGACGCCCTGCCACCATCGCCTCCTGGGCGCAGGAGGCCGCCAGCAGGAGCACGCATGGGGCGAGGGAGTTCATGATCCCTTCCGATCCCCGTAATACGCGGTGTAGTAGTACCCGTACTCGCCGCCTTTGAGCGAGGAGCCGTTGAGAACGGCGCCGACCAGCCGGACGTTCATGCCTTCCAGCCGCTTCCTCGCGGCTTGCGCCGCGCCACGGCTGGTTCCCTGGCGGATCACCAGAAGGGTGAGGTCGGCGTGACGCGCGACCAACGATGACTCCGAAACGATGTTTACCGGAGCCGAATCGATCAGGATGAAATCGTAGTTGCGGCGGGCCCACGCGAGGGCTTCTTCGAGACGGACGGTGCCGGCGAGCTCGGCGGCGCCGCTCGTTCCCTGGTGCGCGCCCAGCACGTCGACGCCCTCGATGCGGGTCTTCTGGACCCCCTGCTCCAGGGTCGCCTGCCCGCGCAGCACTTCCTCGAGTCCCAGGCCCTCCTTCGATCCGATCAGCTTTCGCTGCGACGGGCGACGCAAATCCGCATCAAAGATCAGGACCCGGCGGCCTTCCATCGCCAGCACCTTCGCGAGATTCGAAGTTACGGTGGACTTCCCCTCGCTCTCGAGCGCCGACACGATACAGACGACCTTCGCGCCCTTCACGTTCTCAAGACGCGTGACGAGTTCAGCACGTAGACCCCGGAACGACTCGAACTCCTGAAGCTCGGACGCTTCGTCGAGCAGGATCGGACTTGATCCCGCCTTCTCGGAAGTTGACAGCTTAGGAATCTGCGCCACAACCTGCAGACCTACGAAGGCCTCGATCTCACGCGGAGACTGGATGCGGTCGTCGAGCTGCTCTGTGACGAAGAGTGCGCCGACGCCGAGAAGGAAACCGACGAGCGCGCCCAAGGCGAGATTCGTCAAGATCCGCGGCTTGAAGGGGATCATCGGGACAGTCGCGTGATCCACGACGCGGACGCTGCCGAGCGCCGAGCCGCTGGTCGCGGTCGTCTCGCCGTGCTTTTTCAAATAGGCGTTGTAGAGCTCCTTCGAGGAGATCAGCTCGCTCTCGAGCCGCTTGAACTGATTGAGCCGGCGAGCCGAGTCAGCCATGCCCTTGTCGACCGCCTGAAGTTCGATCTTGAGCGCCTTTTCCTCGCTCTCGGCGCCGGCAAGATCGGTCTCGAGGGCCTTCAGCGTGCCGCGGATCGCCTCTCGGATCTTCTCTTCTACCATGCGAAGCTGCTCGCGGAGCTCCTGCACTGCCGGATGGCGCTCTTTGTAGAGCTTTTCAGTCTTCCCAAGGTCCGATGCAATCCGGGCCCGCTCGTGCGCGAGGGGCTGAAGAGTCGTCGTCGAGTGAAACGCTGGATTGAAGAGGCCGCTAACGCCGTCCGCCCCGTAGGAGGAAAGGGCGTCGAGCTCTGACTTGACCTTCACGCGCCGTAGTCGACTGTCCGTGTATCGCGCGTCGAACCTCCGCCTCGCCTCGACGAGCGATTTGTAGTGCTCCTCGAAGTCGGTGAAACCCGTTTCGGCCTGGAAGTTCTGCAGGGCCTTGTCGGCGTCGTCTACTCGTGCGCGTATCGCCGGCAGGGCCTCCTTCGACAACATCTCCGCGGCGCCGCTCTTCAGATTTCGCAGACGTTGGTTGGCGTCCTCGAGGTAGAGCGAGACCAGGGTGTTCACGACCTGAGTCGCGGCTTCGCGGTCTTCGTCAACAAATCCGATTTTCAGAATAAAGCTCGTGCGGATCTTCTCGATTTCCAGCCTGTCCGCGAACACCCTCAGGGGATCGGGTGCTTCTTTGTACTTCGACCGGATGGCTTCGGGGAGCGCCTTGAACGTCGAACCCAGGAGAGTCGGGCTGGTGATGACCGCCTCCTGCGTCCGGTAATAGTTGTCCCACATCATCCAGCTGGCCATCAGCGTGGGATCGTTCGAATCACCCCCCACCAGAGGAGTCTCGGGCCGGATCTCGAGCGTGGCTTGAGGGCGGTAGAGCCGCTTCGTCGTGAAGGAGTAGATGCCGACGACGACAATTGTTGCCGTCCAGACAATTGCCAGCAGACGCCAACGCCGACGGAGAATCAGGAGGAGTTGAACAATGGAGGTGCTTTCGGCCTGGGGCACCGCGGGGAGCGAGGAGGACTGCAAACGGGAATCCATGGGGAGGTCAAGAATAGAGGATCACGAGCGGAGAATCAAGACGCAAGGTGCCCAAGCGGGCCCTCCCGTCCCCCGGGGTTGAACTACTTCGAGCCCTGTCGTACCAGGTGAACGCCACGCCGCCGCTGATGATGATGTCGCTGAACTTCACCTTCACGCCGCCGTTGTCGGTGTCGCCGCCGCGGTAGGTGGCGCCCAGGTCGCCGACCAGGTTGGCCAGGAAGCGGTAGTTCAGGTTGATCGAGCCCGAGTAGTACTTGCGCGACACGCCCAGCGCCGTGTGCGCGTGCTCGTAGGCCAACCGGACCGCGCCCCAGAAGACCTCCGTCGCCTGGTAGCGCAGGTA
>Ga0134121_10000220_pt1 | contig 68680 bp, 53 predicted proteins | sample KB301_FD_96463 | JGI IMG/M metagenome (GOLD analysis project Ga0134121, IMG submission 96463) | Terrestrial soil microbial communities without Nitrogen fertilizer from Kellogg Biological Station, Michigan, USA - KB3-0-1 | ecosystem: Environmental > Terrestrial > Soil > Unclassified ...
CGAGACTGGGTTTTGCTTATGACGTTTTTGGCGATGGCCGAATGAAGGTGTTTGCCAGTTTCGGTCAGTTCTACGATCGTTTCAAGTACCAGCTTCCGCGCGGATCATTCGGTGGCGACAAACTTTTGCGCTACTTCTTCCCGCTTGCCGATCCAAACTACACCACCTACTCGAGGGCTTATGCGCTCTCGCATACGTTGGTTGGACCACTTGATTTCCGAGTTCCTTCCAATGATCCGTCAGACAACCGCGTCGATCCGGATTTGAAACCGGCGCGACAGACTGAATTCACCGTTGGTACCGAGTATGGATTGAGTAACACTCTGGTATTCAGCGGTCGTTACACGCGTAAGAATCTTGACCGCACGATCGAAGACGTTGGTTTCATCGATGCAGCGGGCAACGAGAATTTCTTTATCGAGAATCCGGGCATGGGCCTCGTTTCTCAGCCTTTTGCGCCGGGATTGCCCGCGTCACCGCTGGCGAAACGTCTCTACAACGCAATGGAGCTGCGACTCGACAAGCGTTTCACCAATAACTATTTCTTCAACGTTAGTTACACGTACAGCCGTTTGACTGGTAACTACTCGGGTCTGTCGAGCTCGGATGAGCCGGACGCGCTCGGTGTGGGTCGCTCGAGTCCAAACGTCAACAGGTTCTTCGATCTGCCGTTCCTCGGCTTTAATACGAACGGAGAACCGGACAATGGACTGTTGGCGACTGATCGTCCGCACGCATTGAAGGTGTTTGGTTCTTACACGCTCGACTGGAAAGACTTTTTCGGACACCGGTTGGATGGTTCGGGTTCGAACAGTACTGAGTTTGGCGCGGCGTTCATCGGTTTGAGTGGTACGCCGGTGTCGACTCGCGTACAACTCTACGGCGCGTATACGTTCCTGACGACGCGCGGAGATTTGGGAAGAACGCCCGCTTTCACGCAGACGGATTTCCAGATGACGCATACGATCAAGCTGGGTGGTGAGGGACGATACGCGTTGAAGTTTGACGTGAACCTGCTCAATGCATTCAACGAGAACAATGTGTTGAGTGTGTTTTCCCAGATTTCGCCTGACTCTTTGACGGCGGGAAAATTTGGGATCAGTGATGCTGACGGGCTTGGTGAGTTGAATACTTTCCGGGCCGTGTTCAGTGGCGGACTCACGAGTCAAATCCTGGCTGGCCTGGCCAACGGTAGTATCGCGAGAGATGCGAGATTCAATCAGCCGCTCACGCGACAGATACCACGTCAGGTTCGCTTTGGTTTCCGATTCGTGTTTTAGGTCGGTTTAGCTCTGGCGTTAACATCAAGAGTCCATCCGGATAATTCGGATGGACTTTTGAGTTTTGAGATTCGGCTTAGCTGGATGCCCTTTTGAGTTGGCGTTTCGCTTGGACAGGGTCAGTACCACCTGCGGTAGCGGGTGGGTGCGTTAGCCTGTCTGCACGTCGCCTCACGGCTGGCGCACCCACCCGCTACCGCAGGTGGTACTGACCCTGTCCAAGTTTGATCCCGACAGTTGAGGCAACCCACTTTGGAGTTTGGACTTCACGGTTTCTCGGCGACGCTCTGCTGCCGCAAACGTTGGATCAGTTTCTTTATCAACTCGACATCTCTCGCATCGGGTTGCAGCTTTAAAAATATTTCCAACTCATCTGCGGCTTCTTTGTATCGCTTCATCTGATTAAATAGCAGCGCCAGTTGCCAGTGAGCATCGGGCAGCTTTGAGTCAGCCAAAACATCTGCTCGCTTCAAGTAAGCCTCCGCTTCATCCGGCCGGCTTGTTTGACGCAGCGCAATGCCCAGCCACAGGTTGGCGTTTACCGATCTCTCATTGAGTGACACCGCGCGTCTCAACGACTCGATTGCCGCTTGTGTCTGCTTGAGATTGTACTGGGCCACTCCCAACGCAAACGAACTCGCAAATGACCTGGAGTTGACCTCTAAAGCTTTTGTGAGCGATGGAATCGCGGCTTCGTACTCACGATCTTTAACCTGTTCCGTGCCTAACAACTCAAGCGCATCAAAGTACTGCGGAAAAAGCTCGATGGCGCTCTTCAACGCGACGAATGCTTCCTGTCGCTTGTTCGATTTGTTCAGCAGCTCGGATGCTTTCTGAAATTGCTTACGAGCCGGCTCCGGCACTTCCTGAACAAACACAACACCGGCCTTTCCCGTACTGCCGGCATTGTTCGTGGTCATCAGTACAAAATCGAGTTCTTCAAATGCGGCTCCAAAACCATGCGGCCTTGCGAGATCCACGCGCTTGGTTTGGCTTACGTAATTCGTACCTGACGTTTGTATTCTGACTTGAAAAGTTCCGTCCGAGAGTTTGCGAAAAACGAAGAGTCCCGAGCCATCAGTCTTGACAGTTCGAATGACCGAATCAACCTCGTTCAGCAACTCGACGCGAATGTCAGCAAGCGGCGCCCGCTGATCGTTCGACACATGCCCGCTGATTGAGTTGGAGCTTGTTTGAGCAGTTTGCGGCAGGAGACCCAACGCCAAAATGATGCTCAATATATGCGCAGCCATCATCGAATCACAGCTAAAACACAAACGGGATTAACGCTGCTATGTTTGTGACGAGGCGGCCTGTATGTATGACGAGTAGGCGATGTCCTGGTTGAAGGATTCGTGACACGTAACACAGAAAAAACTCTTGACATGGTCCGGCATGGGGCATAGGATGCCGCAGTTTTTACTCGGTCGGTAATTGCTCTCACTGAAGCACGTGGTCTCAGCAATAGCCGGCATTAACTCGTCTCGAAGCACCAATGGCTCCTCTCTACTTCATCCTTGCGTCCCAAACCGCAACCGGCAGATCCATGCCAAGTTGAGAGAGCAGTGTGTCTCGAGTCAGACACTAATAAACTCGACGTTCTATAACACCGCATATCGCCCGCGGTGCGAGTGCGAATGTTGGCCGCACATACCCCCATGGCGGCTGTTGGGTCCTCAACCTCTGACTGACTCTCTTCAGTCTTCTCACCTCCGGCCATGCGCACGGCCGGTGTAAAGGAGGATGTCTGTGAAAAAATTCCGCTCAACCTTTGCTCGTTTTCGCTTGCTCAGCAGTGTAATGGCTCTGGCTGTATTGTTGAGTGCTCTGGCAGTAACCCCTGTCCGGGCCGACTTATGCGACTGGGTGTGCTCGGGATGGAGCAGCACGTCTGGCTGCACCACCTGTAATTTTTGCTGCGTGCGTCCTGACAGTAGTTACTATTGCGAACCAAAAAATAACCGTGACTGTGGCACCGGTGGTCCGGGGCTACTCGACTGACACGCTGCGGCCACGTCAGAACGCGGAAAAAGCTTGACGTGGCCGCCAGCTACATGGCATTAAGGTGTAGATACTCGCTTCTGCGAGGTGAACCATAACAGGTTCAAGATAAAGCCCGGCCGCTTCGCGCTCTTAAAGCGGCTCTCACGCCTTGCGGAAGCATAACTCACGCGGAGTTGGTCCTATCCAACTCCATATCGTCGAGTATCTGCTCCACCGATCTATTAGACCACTGCGAGGGCTGGAGACATGCTCACACTCAGACGACTCTTCGAGCGAAAATCGCTTTGGCGCACCATTAGCTCAGTCGCTTGTTTATTCATTCTTTCCTGCTCGACTCTTTCACAAACCGAGATACAAAAGCGAGTTGTCACAGAACGGGTAAAAGAGAACAACCCTACCGTGGATGCAAATGCGGCCGAAGCACAACGGCGCAGCTTTGCCACCTCGACAGTGATTTCGCTCGCTACAGACGCAAGGAGCTACAAAGATCTGGAACTGAGATCTCGTGTGCTGGCCCGCGCCGCCGACGCCTTATGGGACGCAGACAACACCACGGCACGTGCACTGTTTCTGCGAGCGTGGGATGCTGCGGAAGCCGCTGATGCAGAGGGCCCGAAGATTGACACTAAACGTCTTCCCAAAGGCGTTCCAGCGGCCTTCATAATTGGTCTCAAAAAGTTGAACGGTAACGATCTTCGTGTCGATGTGTTGAGCCTCGCGTCACGTCGAGACAGAGCGCTGGGAGAACAATTCCTCGCGAAACTGAAGTTTGAAAACACACGGGAGGCTGACGACGCAAAAAATACGCTCAGCTCGCGAGATGTTTTTTCCGCTCCGGAAGCAAATCAAAAAAGATTGTTGGTGGCTAACAAATTATTGGCCGCAGGTGAGGTCAAGGCGGCAATGCAGTTTGCAGCCCCAGCACTGACACAGGTCAACGCGCAATCGATCGGTTTTCTTTCCGAGTTACGCGTTAAAGACGCAGCGACGGCAGATAAAATTTTTGCAGAGCTATTGGCGCGTACCGAAGCAGATCCAATGGCGGATGCAAATACGATCTCGGGATTGTCGTCGTACGCCTTCACGCCGGGCTTTTACATAGTCTTCATGGACGGCAGTAACCCGTGGATGCAACCTGAGGGACCAACAGTCGCTCCCAATCTTGACCCTGCCTTGCGAAGCCGATTCTTCGAGGTCGCCGCTACCGTTCTCTTACGACCTGTGCCGCCTCCCGATCAGGACGTGAGCTCGAGCGGGCGCCGAGGCAGACTGATGGTTATCACACGATTACTTCCGCTTTTTGAACAGTACATGCCCGAGACGGCCCCAGCGCTTCGTAGCCAGCTCACTGCTAAAGAAGGGCGCAATATCGATCCTACTAACTCGTTATTAACAGAAGGCATCCGACCCGAAAACTTCAGCGCAGAAGTCGGTGACATTGAGGAGCAACTTGGTCGCGCGAAGTCGTCAAAGGAGCGGGATGAGATCTATGCGGCTACGGCGGCGAGAATAGCTCCCACCGGCAACAAGCGCGCACGTGAGCTCGCTGATTCGATCGACGAGTCGCGATTGCGGAAAAATATAGAAAATTACGTCGATCTTGAATTGATCAAATTTGCCATTCGAAAAAAGAACGCAGCCGAGGTGGTCCAGCTTGCGGGTGCCGGTGAGCTGAATCATCTCCAGAGATCCTGGTCGTACACGCAAGCGGCGCGTTTGCTGCTTGAATCAGATCGCGATCAGGCTCTGGATCTGCTCGAGAAAGCCACCGATGAAGCCGAGCGTATCAATCCAGATGATCGCGATGCGACTTTCGCCCTCATCAATGTCGCTAATCAATTTCTCGCCGTCAATTATTCGCGTGCGTGGGAAGTTATGAACAAGACGGTCAAGTTTGCAAACTCAGCCGAAGAGTTTACGGGCGACGATTTTCACATGCCCTCAGGCGGGATGATCGTGACGCAAAACGGCACTAGATTCATTCGCCTGCCGGACTCCGACTTTAACTTTTCGCGCGTCCTACGGGCACTGGCCCAGGACGATCTATTCCGTTCAATCGAGCTCGCCAAAGGTTTTAAATACGATGCTACGCGTGCCTATGCGACACTTGCTATTACACGAGCTGTTCTGGAGAAGCCGATCGGGACGGTCGCCGCAAAGAACTGAACAAAAGGCAGGGTGAACTAATGCGGGCAAGTGTCAGGTCTAACATCGAATTGGCGGCGCAAGTTGTGATCGCGATTGCGGTTGTGATCGCCGCCGGTGTTCTGGTGAAGCGGAACGTTTGGCCCGGACCAGCGAGCGGCAGAATAGCGAGCGTTAGCACTGGAGAGCGGCTGAGCATTCCCAACGTCGACTGGGCGCAGAACAAAAAGAGTCTTGTCTTTTTCCTGAAGAAGGATTGTCCTTACTGCACTTCGAGCGCAGGTCTGTACCGGCAGTTAGTCGAGGCGGCAACAAAACGAAACGTAAAGTGCATCGCGGTCTTCCCGAATACTCCCGAAGAAGCTCGCAAATACCTCCAATATATTGAGCTCCCAATTGAGAACGTTTATACAGGTCCACTGGGCGCTTCCAAAATCAGCGGCACGCCGACCGTCGTGTTTGTAGACGGAGGCGGGATCGTAAGGAGCGTCTGGATCGGCGCACAAACTGATAGAGAGCAGGAAATGCGCGACAAACTGCTCGCACTTTTTGATTCGTAGTCTGCGCTGAACCTTTTCTTGACGCCACAAAAGGCACAAAAAGCACAAAAGAGGGAAGACGGATTTTGGTACTTCATCTTTTGTGCTTTTTGTGCCTTTTGTGGCTGGTTCTGTCCTAATAGATATTGCCGCCGGCTTGGGTAGAAGTTACTGATCCGTTGTTTACGTTGAGCGTATAAGCAACGCCGCCGGTGCCGGTCCATGTCGAAAGGTTGAAGGTTCCTCCCTGCGGGACTTTGTAGACGCCGATATTCAGATACGTCATAGGCGTCTTATCCGCGAGCACTTGAGCAGGACCAGGCGCCTGAAGGAAATAAGCGGCGCCGACACCAACCATCGTCGCTGCGCCAGTTGGCAGCACCAGTAACGCCGTCTCCTCGTCAATTCCGATCGCGCGCGGTTGAGTGGCCCAGCCGTTGTTTACAATGCGCGCCAGAAAGACGAGCGATCTTCCGAGTCGATCGCGCGTCACAAAATGCGAATCGTAAAGCTTGTTCCCTCCCAACGACGACTGAAACAGATCTCGATCGAGGGTGACGTAGCGATGGAATGGATTGGCTAGCGCCTGACTCGACGTCACAGATCCGATGGCGCCCGTGTAAATGAATTGACTGAGCACGGCAAGTCCGGCACTCGTTCCGCCAACGGGCGCCTGCTTGGAATTGAGCAGGAAATTCACGCCCGTCTGCACAGCGGTCCCACGCCACAGCGCAACATACGTCGACTGGTCACCGCCGGCAATCCAGAGCGCCTCGGCGTTTTGAATTTGAGTGCTGACGTACGCGGAATTTGCACCAGTCACACTCGTGATGATGATCGTTTCAACTGAATCCATCTGCGGGCAGAGTTGTTGGATGTACGGGTTGTAAGCGTCGGTGCCGGTGGTCCGGATCACAAGGAAGTCGCCGCCACCCGCGCGCTGGCACATCCATTGAAACGCGGCGTCAACGTCAGTCCCGCCTCCCATCAAAACGAGTCCCGGACTCAACGTCTGAGACGGTTGCGCATCGCCGGGATTACCGACAATAAACGATGTGAATCCGGTTTTCGGCCCGGCATAAACCGACGCCGAAACCCCGAACACAACAGCTACTAATACCAGGCAACGTAGAGAAGTGGTGAGCATAGGAATCCTCCTGAAAGTGTTAAAGAGTGGCGGACGTTATATCACTTTACTTCGTCTTGAGCACGATTATCGATACCGAATGCTTCGGCAGAGTGACAACAAACGTGCATCCGCCCGCCAGTATGCGTTTTTGAATCGACACTGCATCAGGTCGGGAAAAACTGTTAGCCACCTCGAGTGAAGGAGCGGTGACGGTTTTTAACTCCGCTCGCGGCGCAGGCATCATGCCTTGAATATTGATCGTTGTGAGTAATGCGCTGGTGCGATTGGTATTCACGGCTTTAATGAAGATCGTTTTGCCATCAGCAGTCTGGCTAACTGTGGCATCGAGGTAAGGAATGTTCGTGCCTTCATGAGACGTATTGAAAGTTGGACTGTTGACGTTGCTTGCGAGGCGCTGATCCCCGCGATGCGCCGCGTAGAGTTGGTTCACCAGAAAGATCGGCGAAACGAAAACACTGTGTCGACCGGCTTGAATAATACCGCCGGGCCAGCCATTAACGAGATCAGAGACGGCGCTCATCTCTACGATCTCGCCCGAGCGCTCGAACACATTCATCAGCCGCGCGGCATAGAGCGCCGACTCCATTGAATACTGCCGCTCACTCGGAAGATCGAGTCCCCATTCATTAATCGCCAACTTAACATGGCCCAACCCGAGCTCGCTCAACAGTTGTTGGACCTGCGCGTAGAAACGCTCGAAGAACAACGGGCGCGCCATCAGATTCAACGGATCGCCGCGCAGCTCGCGCCGTCCGTAATAGTGATGGATCGCGAGGTAATCAATGTTACGCCCGGCTTCGCGCAGCACGGTCCGGTTCCAGCTCATGTCGTTGTCACCGACAGCGATCAGCTTGATCGATGGATCGACAGCGCGCATTGCTTGCGCATAACGGTTGTAGTTACGCGCGTACGTTTCCGCATCTGAATGGCCGCGTACCCAGTTGCCCCAGATCTCGTTTCCAACTTCCCAGAATTTGACGCCAAATGGAGCCGGGTGACCATTGGCTGCACGCATCGCACCGTATTTCGAAGTTGCTGGTCCATTGCAGTATTCAACCCACGCTGCGGCTTCATCCGCGGTCGCGCCGCGTCCCTCGACGTTGACAGTAATCGAAGGCTCAGCTCCAAGCTCGCGTGCGAACATGACAAACTCATCTGTACCAAAGTCGCTCGGCTCCGGTTCGTTCTTCCACGAGAGATTGGTCCACGTGACACGCTCGTCACGCGGCCCGATTCCCCAGAGCCAGCGATAATCCTGGGCCACGTTACCACCCGGCCAGCGAACGAAAGCCGGCTTTAACAGTTCGATCTTGTCGAACACGTCGCGACGTACACCACCAGCCGCAACATCGGCTGGTATCAACGACACTTGATCGATCCAGACTGTCCCTCGTCCTTTAAAAAGAATCGCGAGGCGGGCTAGTGGGTCGCTGCGATCGGGTACCAGTGAGAACTGATACAGGCGCCAATCATCTTTAGTGATGTTGATTCGACTGACTGTAGTGCCGGCGTAGACCTGATGCTGGTCCGAATCCGATTCCAGCGCCACCGCGACGTCGCCTTCGTAATCAGTGGTCCTAAGCCAGAAGTAACCTCGATATTCCAGTCGATACCTGATCGGAATGCGTGGCTGATAGATTCCGTGACGCTCGATTACGCCGTCACCGAGCTCGATGCGCAGCGAATGTTCCTTTACTCCACTCCGCTGTTTCGGGTAAGGAAATTGATCATCCCAGTGAAAGGTGAGTGCGTAATCGTCGTTTCGGTCGTCCGGATAGCGTTCCCAATTGCGTGAGAGACCGATTGCGTTCGGCGGTTCTTCAAAACTGCGGTTGCGGATTAATTCCGCGTGCAGTCCGCCTTTGATGCCCTCATACATGAATTCCAGAAACTGTCCGTAGAGCAGGGGGCTGATGCGGTTCTCAACCTTGCGAGCATCGATCGTTATCGATGCCCTCGTTTGCGCCGCGACGAGGTGAGGCTGCGCAAAAACAGCCGCCAGCAGACATAAACGGATTAAGACGTCACGTATTCTTTGTGCCTTTTTGTGGCTCACCGAGTCTTGCCGGTCATCCGTTTGATAAACTCAACTTCTTCCGGGATATAAGGTTTGCCGTCGTTGCGAAACACTTCGTGAAACCAAATCGACGGCTCGCGATCGACATACGGATGCTGCCACGAATCCCACGGCAGGTTTGTTTGCGTCTTACCCTGGACCAATCCCCAATTGATCATGCCGACATTGTAAACCTTGCCGACCATTAGACCACCGAAGAAGAAACTGCCATTACCTCGCGCCATATACTCCGTGCAGATCAGCGGACGGTTGTAGCGCTTGAGCCAGTTGATTCGTTTCTCCAGCTCTGTCGGGTGGTCATAGTTATGAAACGTGATCACGTCTGAGTTTTCGATCTGCAGGAGATCCATCGCAGTCATTTTTTCCGGGGTGGACCAGTCACCCTTCCACACTCCTGAAGTCAGCGGTTGCTCGGGTTGTGCTGCACGCGCCCACGCGAACGCCTGAGGCAACAGACGCAACACGAGTTCCACTTTGTTCTTCGGTTCGAGTTCGTTGTAGCTGCCCGGATTCTCGTTGTCGGGCTCGTTCCAGATATCCCACGCGAGGACGCGTTGATCGCGTGCGAACCGGCCCACAACGCCTTTCACATACGCTTCGAGACGCGGATACTCCGCAGGATTTTGCAAGGTCGTGCGATTTGGACTCTGCACCCAACCTGAATTGTGTACGCCGGGGCGGGGCGCGCGCTGCTTACCGAGTTTCGCGTCCGGATCCCAAACCGAGTCGAAGAGAACGAAGATTGGTCTAATCTTGTGTTTGGCGCAGATACTCAGAAACTGATCAAGACGCCGCTTGAAACCTTCCGAATCCTGCCAGAGCAAATCGTGCAGGTAAACGCGCATCGTGTTCATGCCGAGACTTTCCGCCCAACCGAGTTCGAGATCGATTCTTTTCGGATCGAACGAGTCTGCCTGCCACATCTCGAGCTGGTTAATGGCGCTCGCGGGATTGTAGTTGCTGCCGATCAGCCACGGCTGCCTTGCATACCAATCTCGTGCTCGTTGCTCCGACCACCGCTCGCTCTGCGCAGCGAGCGCTGTGGCTGCGAGCAGGATCCAAATGGCGGCTAGTTGGACCAGTCTTCGGAATGACGGCATATGAGTTGACCTTTTCATTTGATTAGAACCTTACATTCGCGAGACGGCGGACGATCTCGCGGCTCTCGTTTCGCGCCTTTTGCTTCTCGCTTAGTTCTTTGAAGATTGCAAGCTCTCGATTCGCTTCATCCGTTCGTTTCAACTTCACCAGTACGCGGCTGAGTTGATAATGAGCTTCGAGCAACTCAGGTTGCAGAGACACTGCGCGCTCCAACACCGTCGCGGCTTCGGCATACCGGTTTGTGCGAGCGTAGAATCTCCCCCACGTTAGATAAGCGGGCGCTAGTTTCGAATCAAGCTCAGTAGCGCGTTTGAGATACTTTTCAGCGCGCGTCGTGTCAGCATCTGAACTCTTCAGGATTGTCTCGGCGACGAGGTAATGCAGCGCGGCGAGTTGCGCATTCAACGCGATCGCCTGTTCGTAGAAGCTGATAGCCTTTTCGTAAGCGCCTCGTTCACTGTAAGTCATGCCCAGATACGCCAGCGCCGGAACGAGCTTAGCATCGAGCGCGAGTGATCGCTTGAACGAGTTTTCTGCCTCCGCGTTCTGACCGTACGTGAGTTGAGCAATTCCGAGGGCCAACCACAAACGCGCCGACGTTGGAAATTGCTTGAGCGCTTCCTGCAATCGAAGAATACCCGCCGCGGGTGCATGTGAGTCGGTGAGCAGAAGTCCGTAACGAAAGTGATAGATCTCATTCTGCGGATCGCGTTGCACGGCGAGACGCATGGCAGGTATGGCGTTCTCATAGTGACCGTCCGCTTCATAGACTTCCGCCAAAGCCGCGTAAATCCTCGCGGTGACGATCGCGTCTGCATTCGTTGAATCCAACGTGAGCGCAGTCTTCAGCTCAGTGATGGCTTCGTCGTGGAGGCCTTTCTCCATCAAGGCCTGGCCCAGTTTCAGGCAAGTAATAAGGAGAGCACGAGCAACCTCCGCGTCTGAGTTGTTCTTTCCAGCACGTTCCAGCAGACTTCGCGCCATCCGCAGATCATCAGACTGACCGCGATCGAAATATATCTGCGCGAGATTCGTTAATGCGCTCGGTTGATTTGCGTTGAATTTGAGCGACGCTTCGAATTCTGTCTGCGCCTGGGCCATTCGGCCGAGGCGCATCAGAATCGCACCGTAGTTGTTTCTCGTAGACGGTTCAGACGGAGCGAGAGAAGCTGCCGCCGCGAAGTGTCGCTCCGCTTCGCTGAGTTCGTTGGCGTCGGCAGCAATCATGCCCAGGTACGTGTGCGCCTCAACGTTCCGCGGATCTTTTTTCAACGTCTGTTCAAAGATCAGCTTCGCTCGACTCTTGTCGCCACGCTCGAACGCTGCGATGCCGTCGTTTACCTGACCAACGACACCCGCAGCGCTGCAAGCCATAACGACAAGAACCGCAACAATGAATTTGTGCTTTTTTGTGGCTCTCATTTCAGAAGAGCAGCCGCAAACGTAACTGCATCCGCCGCGGATTATTCGCCCCAACACTCTGGAACCCGAAGTTTCCAGCGTCGCGCAGGTCCGTCGTCGGGAAGAAGAAATACGTGCGATTGAATAAGTTGAATGCCTCCGCGCCCAACTCAAACGTCACTGACTCGGTGAGGCGTGTCTTCTTTAAAAGACTCACATCTTCACTGTAGAAAGGCGACGAGTGAACATTGCTGAGCGCCGGAGCAATCGTGCCGAAGAACCGCAAAGGATCTGCGTAATACGCCGCGTAAGCAGCAGACCCGAGCGCTGCTCCACTCGGATTATTATTGAAGCCCGAGCCAAACTGCGGCGGTGTCACAAACGCGGCAGGATTGATCGCTTGCCGTCCAAAGCGATTGTCAATGAATGCACCATCGCTCTCGAACGGTTGGCCAGTTGGATTCAGCCGCAGGTTTCCGAGATATCCCGTCAATTGCAGGAAGTCAGTGAAGACCGGATCCGACGTGAAGAAACTCAGCGGCACGCCTGACTGGTATCGATTGATCCCGTTTACCTGCCAACCACCTACCAACTTATCCACAATCCCGCCGCTGTTCAGGTAACGCTTGTTCTTACCGAACGGCAACTCGATCAGGTAATTGATCACAAACACGTGTGGCGCGTTGTTTGGCGAGATCGACCGGAACGATTCGCGGTCGAATGGATTTTGCAACACACCACCGAGCGGCGATCCGCCGAAGAGATCTTCAGACGCGTCAGTGATGAGTTTCGAGAAAGTGTACGACGCGCCCACTTGAATACCGTTTGAAAAGCGTCGCTCGAGTTTTGCCTGAAGCGCGTTGTAGTCGCTCGTCCCCTGGCTCTCGAGAATGTTGTTGATGCGATTGTATTGTGGGAACGGTTTCAGCGCTTGAGCAACGTTGCCAGTGAAGCCTGGAAAGACCGCATTCGCTGACGAAGGCAAAGGCGCGCCAACACTCTGCGCAAACGACACGATCGCCGGATTCGCAAGCGCAGCGGCAAGCGACATGTTAAGAACCGGGAAACCCAACTTCAGCGCGTTGAGTGGTAGTCCATTCAAGCGCTGGAAATTCGATCGCAGTCGCGTGGCGTGATGGCCGATATACCCGACCGACGCGACGAAGTTATAAGGCAGCTCGCGCTGAATATCGAGGCTGTATTGCAGTGTGCGTCCCGTTTTGAAATCCGGATCGAAGAACTGTATATCTGCTCCGATGAACTGGCTGTCTGGCGCGATCGGAGGAATCGACGGATACGTCGATAAGAAGAACTGTGCGTTGCGGCCATTCGGCGTTCGTGGTCCAGAACTGGTGTTGTAACCAATCAATCCCGTGTTCAGCTCGTTCTGGCCTTCGAATCCGTAAATGATCGGCGAATAGTAGAGACCAATACCGCCGCGAATCACTGTCCGATCGTTCCACGCGTAAGCCACGCCGAACCTTGGACCAATATTTGAATGGTCAGTCTTTACAAGCGAACGCTCCGCAGCCTGTACGCCACCTTGTCCCGCAGCTCCTGCAATCGCACCGAGCCGTCCTACTTCGGGATTCGGAACATTCGGATCAAACCCGCGATAGAAATTGCGCGCTTCATATCTTTGGCCGGGCACGTCATAACGAATACCGAGATTCACAGTCAGATTCGGAGTAAGTTTCCAATCATCCTGTGCGAAATACCCGTGCGTGATCTGTCGAAACTGCGGATCGATCGAGTTGTTTGAATTGAACGAGAACTCCGTCGCACCGGTTATCAGACTGGCGATGGGCGAACCGCCGTCGGGATCAAAATCAGCAGCGGTTTGATCGTGGCGGAAATTGAATGAACCACCGGGATCGATCCTTTGCCTGAAATTGAACTGTGACGTTCGGAATTCTGCGCCGAATTTGAACGAGTGTTTGCCGGTGACGTACGTCACAGCGTCAGCGATGTGCCACGAAGTATCGAAGATGTGATCGGTAAAGAAACTCGATCCGATGTCCTGGTAAGCGCGCGGATCGGCCGAGGTCGTCGGGTCACCGTAACCAGGAAAACCGAGCCGTGGATAGGCGCTGTTCTGCGTCGCGTTAACTGGAAAACCAAGCGACGACGTATTGAATGGATCGGTAGTATTGCGATTCGCTACGTCGTAGCGCGTAAATCCGAGGTTGAAGTGATTCAAGAGCGTGGGGCTAAACGTGTAATCGTCCTGGACGCGCACCAGTATCGATTTGAAGTTTTGATTGAAAGCTCCCTGCGACGTGAACGGCAGAGGGAAGCGGGGAACCGGATCACCCGCGATGCGATCGTTCGTGCGATGCGAGAAGCTGCCGGAAAGCCGATTTTTGTCAGACGTGACGAAATCGAGCTTCGTCGTGTACTGGTCCATGTTTGTCGGTCTGAGTCCGATTGACAGGTAATTCCCGAAAACAGTTGAGCCGAGGGGACCAGTCCGATTCGGTGCCGGGAAAAACTGAAGCGCGTTTGCTCCAACTGGATCGATCCGGGCGCCGCCCAGGTACAGATCGAGGCGATTACCCGGAATCGCAGCGCGAGTTCCCGCCGGCTGCCTCGGATCGTAGATCTGCACTCCGTGTCCGAAGAAGTTCACGATATAGGGATCGGTCAACAGCTCGGAAAAATCTCCCTGCCGCATTCTCAACGTTGGAACAGTGATGATGTTGTTAGAGCCTTCCGTGAATCGATAGCCTTCGTAGTTGAAAAAGAAAAAGGCGCGATTGCGGAAGCGATGAACCATCGGTCCACCTTCGCCGAAGTGCGGGAGTGTGATTGGACCGCCGACGTTGAAACCGAAATCGTTTTGATTGTCGCGCGCGCGCGGGATGTTCTGGGCGTTACTGCGAAACGTGTTCGCGTTCAGTTTCTCATTGCGGATCAGGTCGTAGATCTCGCCGTGATAATCATTTCCACCACTCTTTTGCGTGAAGTTAACGACGCCGCCGGATGAGTTGCCAAACTCGGCGGAATAACTGCTGGTCGAGAGCGTGAACTCCTGAAACGCGTTTGGTCCGGGCGCGACTTCCGAGAAGAACGTGCCGTTTTGCGTGCGTCGTGTAGTCGCGCCATCGATCAGAATCTCTGTGCCCAGCGCCTGTCCGCCGCTCACACGGAAGCGCGTCGTGTCAGTGCCTAGCGCGCCGCTGCCCTGCGTCACGTTACTATCGAGATAAATAAACGAAAGAGGCGTGCGGCCGGCGAACTCGGAGCTGACGAGCAGTGGCAGCTCTTTCACTTGGCGTTCGCTCACATTCGTCTGGCGCACCGGTGTTTCGGTTTGCAGGACGGGTGCTTCGTCGTTGGAAATCGTGACGACGCTGGTGATCTCACCGATCTCCAGTTTGAAATCGAGTGTGCGGTTTACTTGCACTGCGACCACGATGTTTTCCGCGGAGGCGGTCTTGAAGCCTTGCGCTTCGACCGTCACTTTGTACGGGTCGGCCTTGAGCTCGGGAATGTTGTAGCTCCCCTCGTCGGAAGTTTGGACCTCGCGAGTTTCGTTTGAATTAAGGTTTGTGGCGGTGACTTTGGCGTTTGGGACGCCGGCGCCGGTTGGATCTGTGACGCGGCCGGTTAACGATCCGCGATCGCTCTGAGCAATTGCGGAAGTGACTGAAAGTAGAAAGAACAGTGCGAGTACGGACACTCTTGATAGCATGACACCCCTCCCTGGCTCGGTACGTTGGAAACTGGGCTATTTAAATGGATGGGGGAAGCGACAACAATCGCAAGGGGTTATGCTGATATAGCAAGCGCCGTGTCGCCTTGTCAACGAATTAATTTTTTAGCCACAAAAGGCACAAAAAGCACAAAATGTATTTGGCCCAATACGGGTCCAACATTTGTGCTTTTTGTGCCTTTTGTGGCTAAGATTTTTTTCTTGGTTCCTGGTACCAGCGGCGTCCGGTTCGGTATTCCTGTTCGGTCCGACTCAACATCGCCAACGCGCGTTTCGGTCGGAGGTGGGCGCACGCGACGATGATCGTATTTAGCAAAGCCATCGGTGCGACATAAGAACCGGTGAACGATGGACTGCTGGTGGGCGCCAAAAGATAGTGGTCGCAGTGCAATGCGATCGGAGTGGTGTCGCTATCCGTTATGCCGAAGGTGGGAATGCCGCGTCCATGAGCGCGATCGACCGCTTCGACCGTCTCCCTGAGACACTTCCCAAAACTGATCGCGACGAGCAGATCTTTTACGGTCAGCAGATCGATCTTGTGTTGAAGATTTCCCGTACTGCCAACCGGAGCTTCTGCTGCAAATCCGAGCGGCGTCAGACCATACGCAAGAAACCACGCCAGCGACGCCGCGAGATCCACACCCACCACGAGGATATTGCGCGCGCCGTGGATCCGCTTGGCAAGGTCCACTGCACGATCGGCCGAAAAAGCGGATCTCAAAACACTCAAACTCTCGACATCTCGTTCCACGCAATGCTGTATCTGTTGCGTAACACTGCGTTTCTCCTGAGTCGCAGCTTTCAACACCGTGTACGGCGTTATGTGATCGACGAAATGCTGTCGCAGATCCGCAGCGAAATCAGCAAAACGCTCATAACCCAAAGCTTGAACGGTGCGCACGATGGTCGCAGCGTCAACGTTGTAACGCTTCGCCATCTCACGCGACGAGAGAAAGAACGTCTCCTCGTGATTGTCCAGAATCTCTCTGATCAACCGGCGCCGCGTGCCGCTCAACGGCGATTGCGCAAAGCGAACTTCAAGCGACGTCAAAGAAGATCGGGCTCCGTTCTCATCGCGACTATTCGCCGGCGCCATACACGTGCTCCTTACTGTTTGAAACTATTTTCGGGAGAGATAAACCCGGGTTTCGGTCTGCCGTTCGACAAATGCGGTGTCAACTTCAAAACCCAAACCGATAGCATCGGGCACGGTTACTGTACCATCAGAAGCCACCGTGACCTCAGGCGAGATGAGATCGCGTTCAAAGTAACGTGAGCTGGCCGAGATGTCACCCGGCAGCGTGAATCCGTGGAGACTTGCGAGAGCGATATTGTGCGCGCGGCCAATCCCGGATTCGAGCATGCCTCCGCACCACACAGGAATACTTCGCGCGGCGCAGAGATCGTGTATCGCAAGCGCTTCAGAATAGCCGCCCACGCGCCCGATCTTGATGTTTATGATCCGGCAGCTTTCGAGGTCGAGAGCAGCCTTTGCCTGTCGCTGACCGGTGATGCTCTCGTCAAGACACAGAGAGGTTTTCAAGCGCTTCTGCAATTCTGCATGGTCCACAATGTCGTCGCTCTGTAACGGCTGCTCGATCATCAGCAGGTCGAAGTCGTCGAGTTTCCTGAGATGGTCCACGTCGGCAAGTGTGTAAGCGGAATTAGCGTCAACTGAGAGCAGGATGTTGGGATGGAGTCGCCGCACTTCGAAGACGACGTGGTTATCCCAGCCCGGTTTGATCTTCAGCTTGATGCGCTGGTAACCGAGACTCAGATATTTGTCGATGCGTCTCAGAAGCTGAGACAAAGTCGGCTGAATTCCGAGACTCACACCGACCGCAACGCGCTTTCGTTCACCACCAATCAGAGTGGAGAGCGATTGTTTATTGACCTGCGCCAGCAGATCAGTAAACGCCAGCTCGAGGCCGGCTTTGGCCATGTTATGTCCGCGGAATCGTGAAAATCTTTTTGCGAGTTCCGCCAGATCTGTGATCGGCTCGTCGAGCACTGCCGGCGCAAGAAAGTCCTTGATGACGTGAAAAGCAGTGCCGACGGTTTCGTAGCTATACAGTGGCTGTTCGGAGGCGACGACTTCCCCCCAGCCTTTGAGCCCGCCTGCATTGAGGCAAACCAGAAAGATCAGTCTCGAATCGATTTTCCCGAAACTCGTCTCGAAAGGCTCGACCAGGGGTAGACGAACCAGCCGGATCTCCACGCCTTCAACTTTGATCTGAGTGGGTGTTGCCTGATCGGAGATTTTGGAGGCGTGCATCATGCGCGCCAAAAAATAGCACACCGGATTTCGTCGTGCAACAAATGTTGTAGAAGAATTGACATAGTGCAACGCTCGATGTTATATAGCGCTACGCTGAACGAGACATAGTTTCGGGTTGAAAAGGTTTCGAGCGGCGCGTTTTGTTCTTCCAAGCCGGCAATTCCATTCGCAGGATCGCGTTAAAAAAATGCCCAGGCAGGGTTCCAATATCTCTCTTTAGGAGGCGGAATCATGAAAGTGCTGGTCCTTTGTGCTGCTGTTTTACTATCCCTGATCGCGGCGCCAGCGTTGGCCCAAACAACGGTTTCGACCATCGAAGGTACGATCAAAGACGCGCAGGGCAGTGTCGTGTCCGGAGCGCAGGTCGTCGTCAAATCAGCCGCGCTCGGAATCGAGCGAACTGCAACCAGCGATGCCTCGGGTTTTTATCGCATCACTGCATTGCCGGCGGGGAACTACGCGCTGAAGATTTCTCATACAGGATTCGCTACGCGTGACTTTGACGATGTGGAATTGACCGTTAACCGGACCTTGACGCTGGATATTCCACTCGAGGTCGGCGCGGTGCAGGGACAAGTTGACGTAGTCGGCTATGCTCAACTTTTGAATCCCACTTCGTCTGCAACGGGCGCGACCGTCACGCCGCAGCAGATAAGGGAAATGCCGACCAACGGTCGCAACTACCTTGACCTGATGCAATTGGTGCCTGGCGTAGTCGTCAACCGGCAGGCGAATGTGGGCAGCGACAACTCAACCCCGGTGCTCGGTGAGCGCGCGGGCAACAACAACTTTCTGATCGATGGTCAGCCCAACAAAGATACAGTCACCGGCGGCGCGGCATCGCAGTTCAATCAGGAGACGATCGCTGAGTTTCAGGTTTTGACTGCGGGTTTCAGAGCCGAGTTCGGGCAGGCATCCGGCGCGATCGTCAACGTTATTACGCGCAGCGGGACCAACGATTATCACGGCCTCGCTTCGATATTCTTCCGCAACAACGTCTTCGACTCGTCAAATTCACTCGATCCTGCGCTAGACGAAGCGCCATTCTTACAACGCTGGGATTACAGTCTGGCCGTTGGTGGTCCAATCGTAAAAGACAAGGTTTTCTTCTTCGGCTCAGCCGAAAGAATTCGCGAGAATCGTACCTTGAACTTTGTATTTCCGACCGGCACGCCTCAGATTGCTCGCGACTTCGAAGAACAGTTTGACAATCCGTCCCGGACCTTTGATACGCGCGGCTTTTTCAAGTTCGATGAACAACTGGGACGGCATAGTCTTAGTCAGTCAATAAGCTATACCAACGGAAACGTGCGAGAGTTTCTGCCGCTTTCAAACGCGACCGACTTACCGTCAAGAAGAAACGACACCGGCGCGCGTCACCTCTTGTTAGCGTTCAGCGATACGGTGCTGCTTGGCGATGCCGGTAATCCGTGGGTCTTGACTCTACGCGGTGGATATCGCGGCGACACCAGTGAAACACGTCCCGCACATCCTGAAGCGGGTGTCGGAACCACGTTCCAGATGTTCAGTGACTTCAACACGGGCGCCCTATTCGGAAACCTGGGTTCGTTCTCATTCGGCAACAACACAACGCGTACAGCGTTGGACCAGAAATTCACATCGCTTTCCGCACAGGCTAACAAGCTGATCGGCGAACACAATCTCAAGTTTGGTTGGAACTTTTTGCGAACGAAGGCAGATGGTATCGAATCACGGATATTGAACCTTCAGCTCTTTGCTACAGTTCCGGACTTCACGAATTTCGGACCATTCAACGCCGGCTTTTTCACGGTGACGACCGCGGGCGGCCTGACACCTGAAGCTGATGAGATTCACCTGAGCAACAATTACAACGCTTTGTTTTTCCAGGATGACTGGAAATTCCATCCGAAGCTCACGTTGAATTTTGGCCTGCGCTGGGACTACGACTCAGAGTTTGTTACGAAAGAAAACTTTTCACCTCGAGTGGGTTTCGCGTGGTCGGCAGCGCCTAACACGATCATTCGCGGGCACTACGGGCTCTTCTACGATCAGTTTCGTCTCGGGCTCGTTCGTGACGTGCCGGCTTTCGGCGGCGCTGACCGGCGTGTGGTGCAACCGTTCTCTTATCCGAGAGGATTTTTCGGTGTACCCACTCTCGCGCCCGCAGCCATCAACGCCTCGCTCTTCCCGGGTGGGCTCTGCGTCTCACCTAACCTGACAGATGCGCAGATTGCGGCCGGCAATGTGGCGTGTCCTTTCTCGCCCGGACTCTTCATCGGCATTGACAGGCTGAATCGCGTTGTCGCGCCGGGCCATGCATTGATTCCGGCTAACGCGGTGATCAACCTGAGCAACATACAAGGGTTGTCAGGTCTGACTCCCGATCAGTATTTACTGCAAGCAGCCACGGCTGTTGGTAAAGCGCCGGGCTTCTTTTTCTGGGGACCGTTTGGCGCGCTTTCGCATGCAGCGATACCGGCGCAACTGTTCCCAACAGATATCGATCGTAGCTTTGAGACGCCGTTCACTGAAAGTTTGAGTATCGGTCTGCAGCAGGAGATCAAGAACGTCGTAATCGAGGTTGACTATTACCATCGCAACATCAAGAACCTGCTTGGTGTTCGTGAGGCTAATATCGCGTTCTCGTCGAGAGCCTCGAGTCGAGCGTTTTTGCCGCCTTTCACGGCTGGTCCAATACAGACGTTTGGTCCATGGTATGAGGGAGAATATGACGGGTTGATCGTGAGTTTCACGCGGCGTTTTAGTCGACGCTTCACGTTGAGTGGTAATTACGCCTTTGCTGACGAGACTGACAATCAACTCGGAATCACGACGCTGCCTTCGGATAGCTTTGTCGGGATAGCTCCGCTTGTGACAGAGACTGGGACGGGCCGGACGAATGCGAGCGGCTCGTTCACGCGTGCGAATGGAAGATTCGTCGCGCAGGCGGGCACGTTTGTCAACGGACCGGATCTGGACAAAGGTCCATCGGATCTGTCGGTCGCGCACACGTTTCAGATCAATGGCTTAGTGGAATTGCCGTGGCAGTTTCAGCTCAGCGGAATTTTCCGGGCGCAGAGCGGGTTTCACTATAGCCGGCAGCCGCTTGCACTCGAAGATGCGGATGGTGACGGGACGTTCAATGGGATCGATCATGGCCCAGGACGCAACGCGTTTACGAGCCCGGCGTTTGTGAATCTGGATCTGCGCGTTGCGAAGAGATTCAACATCACGGAGCGCGTGAAGGTCCAGGCGCTGTTTGAGCTCTTCAATGTATTCAATCGTCAAAATCCCGCTGCAATTCAGGTACAGCAGAACATCGTGAACAGCCCGTTCGGGTCGTTGCGGCAAGTATTACCCGGACGCGAGGGGCAGGTCGGATTGAGATTTGAGTTCTAACCATTAGCAGCTTTCTCTGCGTAGCCTCTGCGTTCTCTGCGCCTCTGTGGTTAATTTCACCGCAGAGACGCAGAGAACGCAGAGGTCACGCAGAGAAGAACACAAACACAAAATGAGATTGACACTAGCGTTTTTTCTGTTGCTCTACGTGTCGGGCAGCAGCTTCGCTCAGGGCACGCGACTGCTTCGACATCCGACGGTTAATCGTGATTCGGTCGCGTTCGAGTATGCGGGTGATTTGTGGATCGTGGCGCGGAGTGGTGGCGCGGCAAGGCGTTTGACCTCGACACCTTCACTCGAGATCGATCCTTACTTTTCACCGGACGGTTCACAGATCGCATTCACCGCGACTGTCGCTGGCAACACGGACGTGTATGTCATGTCGTCAGCCGGAGGTGATCCGCGGCGATTGACTTATCATCCGGGACTCGATCGAGTTCGTGGTTGGAAGCCAGACGGCAAAAGCATTGTCTTCGCGTCCAACCGAACGAGTGCTCCACAACAGTCTTACTTCCAGCTTTGGTCCATCAGCGTCGATGGTGGACTGCCCGAGATGTTGCCGCTGCCGCGTGCTTTCTCGGGGGCCTATTCACCGGACGGCAGTCGTCTGGCGTATGAAGAGTTTTCCACGGTGTTCGTGCCGGAGTGGTACGAGACGAGTATGTGGCGCCATTATCGCGGCGGCCGCACGCATCCTGTTTCAGTCATCTCGCTTGCCGATCATTCCGTACAAAAACTTCCCTGGACCAACAGCAACGACGCTTCTCCCGCGTGGGTCGGCAACACGATCTACTTCCTTTCCGATCGCAACCACACCGCAAACCTGTTTGCTTATCGAGTTGATACAAAACAACTGGCGCAGATCACACACCATGAAGATTTCGACGTGATGACTGTTTCAGCGGGCAATGATGCGGTGGTCTACGAGCAGGCCGGTTACATTTATCTCGTCGATGCCAAATCGGGTAAGGCGAATCGTCTCAATATCGAAGTGACAGGAGATCTTCCCTGGGCGCGCCCGCAGTTCAAAAAAGTTGCGAGCATGATTCGCAACGCAACCCTCTCCCCGACTGGAACTCGCGCTGCATTTGAAGCGCGCGGCGAGATCTTCACGGTCCCGTCAGAAAAAGGAGACTTCCGAAATCTTACCCAGAGCTCAGGCGCACACGATCGCAGTCCCGTTTGGGCGCCGGATGGATCGCAGGTAGCCTGGCTGTCTGACGCGAGCGGTGAATACCAGTTGATGATTGGCGATCCGCAGGGCGTCACTCCGGCCCGAACGATCGCGTTGCCGGTCAACGCTTTCTTCGATCGACTCACTTGGTCGCCCGACGGCGCGCATGTCCTGCTCGAAGACAACCACGATAGTCTCTGGACGATCGAGGTTGCGAACGGTAGCACCACAAAGATCGACACCGACTCTTATCCCGATCCGATTAGACAATTCAACGCCACGTGGTCACCGGATTCGAAATGGATCACTTACTCGAAGAACCTCGCCAGTCATTTGCGAGCGATCTTTGTTTATTCGTGGGCTGATAAGAAGTCATATCAGGTTACTGACGGGCTCGCTGACTCGATCTCGCCGACGTTCGACGCCGGTGGCAAGTATCTCTACTTCATGGCGAGCACCAACTATGGCCCCAGCACCGGCTGGCTGGAGATGAGTTCGCTCGATCGCCCGGTGCGTCGCGCGATTTATCTCGTGGTGCTGAATGCAACCGATCCATCGCCGTTACTACCGGAGACTGGCGACGAACCTAGATCACCAGACCCTGCGGCACCAAAGCCGGATCCAAACGCGAAGCCGGTCGTTCGTATTGATCTCAACGGCATTAGTCAGCGCGTCCTGGCAGTAAATATTCCCGCAGGCGACTACAGCAATTTGACGAGCGGCGCCGCGGGTACATTTTATTACACCGAACCTTTTGTTCCCGGCACGCCCGGCCCGTTGCGCTTGCAGCGATACCAGCTAAAGGATCGCGCGGCGGCGCCGTTCCTGGAGGGAAGCATTCGTTCTTATTCAGTTTCAGCGGATAAGAAAAAGCTTCTGTATCAGGCCGGCGATGGTGCGAACCGTTGGGGAGTTGTCGCTACGGAACGGCCGGCAAAGGTTGGTGATGGTCCATTGAACGTGGCTCAGTTGGAGATGCGAGTTGATCCGCGCGCCGAGTGGGCACAGATCTATCGCGAAACGTGGCGCATTCAGCGCGAGTATTTCTACGACCCGCAAATGCACGGCGCGGATTGGCAGGCAGTCTATGAGAAATACAAACCGCTGCTGAGTTATGTAGGTCATCGCGCAGACCTCGGTTACCTGATCGCGATGATCGGCGGCGAGCTCACGGTCGGCCATTCATATCTGATCGGAACGGGCGATGTTCCCAGCGAAGACGCGGTTTCAGTCGGTTTACTCGGAGCTGATTTTGCGATCGAGAATGGGCGTTACCGGATCAAGCGAATCTATACGGGTGAGAATTGGAACCCGGATCTGCGCGCGCCGCTGAGTGCGCCCGGTATTCAGGTCAGTGAAGGCGACTACTTACTCGAGGTCAATGGTCGTGCGCTTGCGCCACCGGCGAATCCGTACAGCTTGTTCGAAGGCACCGCAAACCGTCAGACGCTCGTTCGCATAAGCAAGACGCCGAGTGCTGAAGGCTCTCGTCTGATCACTGTGGTGCCGGTAGCGAGTGAAGACACGCTGCGCACGCGCGCCTGGATCGAGAACAACCGTCGCCTCGTTGATAAACTTTCGGACGGCAAGCTGGCGTACGTTTGGTTACCCAACACCACGACAGCGGGCTACGCGTACTTTACACGCTACTACTACGCACAGCAGGACAGAGAAGGCGCCATTATCGACGAACGCTACAATCACGGCGGCATGGTTGCAGATTACATCGTCAACGAGATCGATCGAAAGTTGATGGGCTACTTCGCTTTGCGTGACGGGACGCCTTCGACCTCGCCGATCGCAGGGATTTATGGTCCGAAGGTGATGCTCATTAACGAATCGGCCGGATCGGGTGGCGACGCGCTTCCTTACATGTTCCGGTTACGCAAAGTTGGGCCATTGGTTGGAACCAGAACCTGGGGCGGGCTGGTCGGCACGCTCGGTGTTCCTTCCACGATCGATGGCGGTGGAATCACTGCGCCTACGCTCGCTTTCTACAACTTGAAAGGTGAATGGGACGTCGAGAACATCGGAGTCGCGCCGGATATCGAAGTGGAGTACACACCGGCTGAAGTGAATAAAGGGCATGATCCTCAGTTAGAGCGAGCCGTACAGGAAGCGTTAAGATTGCTCGAGCAGAATCCCGTACGACGAGTTCCACGTCCGGCGCCGATCAATCGAGTCTCGAGGAGCAAGGAGAAATAACAAATGCAGATGGCTTCTTCTCTGCGTAACCTCTGCGTACTCTGCGCCTCTGCGGTGAGTGAATCAGTTAACCACAGAGGCGCAGAGTACGCAGAGGTTGCGCAGAGATTTATATTACTGGCGCTACTACTCCTCGTTGTTTCCGGTAGTAGCAGCGCCCAATACAAACCTGCTGATTACACGCGCACCGAAGCGATGATCCCGATGCGTGACGGGGTACGTCTCTACACGACAATCGATGCTCCGGCACGCGCGACGGAGAAGCTCCCAATCCTGCTGATGCGCACGCCCTACGGTCTGGGTGATACAAAACCTGATCAGATAGCAACCGCCATCTCAGAATTGTCCGAAGGTGGCTACATCGTTGTGCGCCAGGACATTCGTGGCCGGTTTAAGTCTGAAGGCGAATTCGTGATGCTGCGCCAGCCGCGCGATCCTGCGGACAAGAAAGCCATTGACGAAAGCAGCGACACGTCCGACACGATCACGTGGCTACTCGACAAAGTGCCGAATCACAACGGGCGCGTCGGCATCGCTGGCACAAGCTACGGTGCATGGTTATCGGTAATGGCCATGCTCGATCCGCATCCGGCTCTGAAGGCTGTCGTGCAGCAAGCGTCGCCGGCAGACATGTGGCTGGGCGACGACTTTCATCACAACGGCGCGTTTCGTTTGAGCTATGGTTTTGAATATGCGTACATGATGGAGTCGTCCAAAGAGATTTCGAACGTCCTGACGGTCATCGATGAATTCGATTCTTACGAGTGGTACCTGAAGCTTGGTCCACTCTCGAATGCAGATTCAAAATATTTCAAAGGCAAACTGCCGACGTGGACCAACTTTGTCACTCAGCCAAACTACAATGCGTTCTGGAAACGTCAGGCCTTTGCTCCGTGGCTGAACAAGGTGACGGTGCCGATTTTGAACGTCGCCGGCTGGTGGGATCAGGAAGACTTCTACGGCCCAATCAAGATTTACGAGCTGCTCGAACGCCACGATACTGCGAAACAGAACTTCCTCGTGATTGGTCCATGGAACCACGGCGGCTGGTCGAGGGGCGACGGCAGCAAGCTCGGCCGCATCGATTTTGGTAGTCCGACCGCGGCTTATTACCGGAAAAACATCCTCGCTCCATTCTTTGCCTACTATTTAAAAGGCCAAACTGCCGGTGAACGCCCGGAAGCTCTGACTTTCAGGACCGGCGCAAACGAGTGGGTACAACACACGGAATGGCCACCGAAACAAAATGTCAGCGAACGACGATTGTATCTCCAGGCCGATCGCAAGTTGGCCTTTGAAACACCGAAAGGCGACCGGATTGAGGCTTTTGATCAGTACGTGTCCGATCCGGCCAATCCGGTGCCGTATCGACAGCGTCCGATCCAGGTGCGTGTCGGCTGGCCCGTCTGGTTAGTTGAAGATCAACGCTTCGTCGATCATCGACCTGACGTTTTGTCGTGGGAAAGCGACACGTTAACAGAGGACGTCACCGTTTCCGGTAAAGTCATTGCCAACATCTTTGCGTCGACAACAGGAACTGATAGCGATTGGATCGTCAAGCTCATTGACGTCTATCCCGAAAAGTACGAAGCGGATGCAACGATGGGCGGATACCAGCTCATGATCGCCGGAGACGTGTTTCGTGCGCGGTATCTGAAAAGCTTCGAAAAGCCCGAAGCGCTTGCGGCAAATACCATATACCAGTACCAGATTGGATTTCCGGCGAACGATCACACGTTCAAGCGTGGCCACCGGATCATGGTCCAGGTGCAGAGCACGTGGTTTCCCGTGATCGATCGAAATCCGCAGACTTTTGTTCCCAACATCTTCATGGCGAAGGAGAGTGACTTTCAGACTGTTACGCAGAAGATATTTCGATCGGGACGTCATGCGTCATATATCGCTTTGCCGATCGAGAAGAAGTGAATTCGATGCAAACCGCTACGGTAACAATCCAGCCGATCGATGACGTCGCGAAGATGCGTGCCGTCGAGGAGCTACAGAAAGAAGTTTGGGGTATTCCCGATATTGAGGTGGTGCCGCTTACTCAGCTTGTGGCGGCGAAAGAAGCTGGCGGCACGTTGATAGGCGCGTTCGACGCTGAGACGTTAGTGGGTTTCGTCTATGGCTTTCCGAGCTTCGAATATGGTCAGGCGGCGCATCATTCACACATGCTGGCGGTCAAGCCTGCTTATCGAAATCTTGACCTAGGACGCAAGCTCAAGCTGGCCCAGCGCGAACATGTGATTGGTCAGGGCATCGCTGTGATGACGTGGACTTTCGACCCCTTGCAGAGCCTGAATGCACATTTCAATTTCACGAAGTTGGGTGTGGTGGCCGATCGATACCTGCGCGACTTCTATGGTGCGGAGGCGGCGAGCTTTCTACATCAAACCGGAACGGATCGTTTGTGGGTATCGTGGTGGCTGACGTCGGACCACGTGAAAAGAACGATCAGCGGCGATCGCGCGGCGGAGTCGTTCGCACATGACGACGTTTCAATCGAGATACCGGGAGATATCAATTCGTTGCAGCAGCAAGACTCGCGCACAGCTTTGAAGTGGCGTGAAGAAACGCGTGCGGCGTTCACTGAAGCGATCGGCGCAGGCTACAAGGTTATCGGCTTCACTCGTGAGAATGAGACTGGAAAATACCTTCTTCGTAAATCCGGTGAATCTTGAAATCATGTCTTTCACAGGATTACAGGATTTGCAGGATTAACAAGATCAACTATGAAAATAACTCGACGTGACTTACTTAAAAGTGGCGCTTGCGCGTGCTTGCGCAGATTTGGACTACTTGAGTCCGAAAAATTCGAAGGAGTGTGAGTCGTGAGAACAACGATCGTGTTGGTGACGATTGCTTTGGTTTTTGCGTTGGGCGTGATGGGCCAGGCGCCCAATCAGCCCAAGCCTCTTGATGAGGACAAGTCATCGCCGCCGCCTCTGCAACCATCTGCAACAGGCGTACACGAAATGACGGCCGATGATGTCGAATCGTTTCTCGATGGCATCGTGCCGCTTCAGCTCAAGCGCAACGACATCGCCGGAGCCACCATTGCCGTAGTGAAAGACGGAAAACTGCTCTTCGCGAAGGGTTATGGTTACGCCGATGTAAAAAACAAAAAGCCGGTCTCAGCAGACGAGACATTATTTCGGCCCGGTTCGATCTCCAAGCTTTTCACCTGGACCGCGATCATGCAGCTCTACGAACAGGGAAAGCTCGACCTCGACAAAGACATCAACGAATACCTCGATTTCAAAATTCCTGACGCGTTTGGCAAGCCCATCATGTTGAAAAATGTAATGACGCATACGCCTGGATTCGAGGAGCAGATTAAAGACCTATTCGACACGCGACCGATCGCTCCCAATCTCGGACAGTATTTAAAGACCCACATACCGGCGCGTATTTATCCGCCCGGAACTGTCCCTGCTTACTCGAACTATGCAACCGCAGTCGCCGGCTACATCGTCGAGCGCGTATCGGGTCGCCCGTTCGAACAGTACGTTACCGAAAACATCATGCGGCCGTTGAAGATGACGCATTCGACGTTCAGTCAGCCACTGCCGCAAGAGCTTGCGCCGTTCATGTCTAGTGGTTACCGGTTGGGATCCGACAATGCCGAGTCGTTTGAAATCGTGAATCCATTTCCGGCGGGGAGCTTGAGTAGTACGGCCGCGGATATGGCCCAGTTCATGATTGCCCACTTGCAGGACGGAGCTGGCATACTCAAGCCGGAAACAGCACGCCTGATGCATTCGCGTCTCTTTGCTCTCGACGATGCAGCAAACGCGATGTGTTACGGGTTTTACGAGGAGTCGCGTAACAATCAACGCATCATCGGACACGGCGGCGATACGGTCTTCTTTCACAGCGATCTGCATCTGGTCCTCGATCAGAAAGTCGGCTTCTTTGTTTCCTATAACAGCGCCGGCAACAGCTCTGGCCTGGGCGATTCGCCGAGAGCAAATCTTTGGGAAGCATTTCTCGATCGCTACTATCCTTACACCGTGCCTGCCACCAGTTCGGCGAGCGCCAAAGACGATGCGAAGGCCGTAGCCGGAACGTATGTTTTGAGCAGACGCAGTGAGAATTCGTTTTTGAAAGTTGCTTCGGTACTCCAGCAGTTCACAGTTTCTCCGGTTGGAGATGGAGACATCGAAGTGCCACAGCTTACCGGACCAAACGGCAAACCAAAACGCTGGCAGGGCGTTGGTCCAATGACGTTCCTCGAGCGAGATGGATCGGACAAACTGATCTTTAAGCCGGATCAGAACGGACAGATGCAACTAATCCTGCCGTACCCGTTCTTTGTGGGTCATCGAATCGGCACGTTGCAGAATGGCAAGCTGATCTCGATCGTGCTGGGTGCGTCGCTCGTGTTTATGCTGGCGACGCTGCTTCTTTGGCCGATTGCCTGGTTTGTGAGAAGACACTTCGGAGTGAGGTTGGAGTTGACTCCGAAGGAGCGATTACTGCGTATTCTGGTGCGCATTGTTTTTGCACTCGATTTGATCTTCATCGCGGCTTTGTTTGGACTCGTGACTTACGGACTAACGCATCTGGAGGTCTTCAGCGACCGTGGCACGATGAAGTTTTGGCTGGTTCAGATCGTAGGGATTGTCGGAGCTGTGGGGACACTGATCGTGCTCTTTAATGCAGTGTTCACGTGGATAAATAGACGTGGTTTTTGGGTGAGACTACAGGCGGCGGTGATGTTGTTGGCGTGTGTAGGCGTGCTGTGGTTCGCGTTTGCAGGCAATCTGCTGCGCTTCACCTCGAACTACTGATCCGTGTATCTGTGTTAACTCTGTCTCAAGTTTACGAGCACGGGATTACTCGTCTGACCGTGCAGCGAGATTCTTATCTTAACGTCGCCGGGGACGATCTGGTCGGTTAATTTCAAGTTCACTTGTGTGAGCCACGGGAAGTTTGGAACCGGGGTCACGAATTCAACTGTCAGCGGTCTAAGAGTCCCTGTCGAGTCTTCCGCACTAGCAGTAACCGCAGACGCCGGCTCGCCATTTCCCAGCTTCAATCCAATCGCAAACACCGCTAGTCGCGTACGCTGATCCGAGCTGAAATTACGTTCGGTGACGATCGGAAGAGTCTCCGCCACAAATGTAACTGAATCAAGTGCGACAGCTCGTGTCGAATTTGTTTGGTTGAGAAGGAGAAGCGCATCATCATCAATGATCGTTCCCACTCCCTGACCATCTGCGATTGTCGCATTGACGGGATTACTCAAGTTGACGAAAAACTGTTCGGTTCCTTCAACGGCTGTATCGCCAGCGATCAAGATACCTATCGTTTGTGAGGTGCTCCCCGGCGGAATAGTCAAAACAGTGGAGCCGGCGCCAAAATCGGCGCTGGTGGCACTCCCCTCCTGTGTTGAAACCGTGAAACTTACTGTCTGAGTGCTGGGCGCAGACAAGGTGATAGTGAAGTCCCGCTGGAAAAAATTGGAATCTAATTCAGGAACCGTAATGTCATTAATGCTCAGGCTGGGTGTTCCCTGGGCGAAAGTGATTCCGGCGGATACGAACAACAAACAGATGAGACCTAAAAATTGTTTTATGAGCATTCTTATATTTGGTTAAGGAGCCAAACTTCGACTCCACGCGCAGCGGCACCGATTGACGGCCCAACGCGTTAAAAGTTTTCTGGGACCAGATTAAATTTCAACCTGGCCCCGATCGGGTTAAGTTTTCGATGCAGACTATTGACGCCTGAATCGACGCCTCGCAGCGCCTGCGACTCCCAACAACCCAGTGCCGAGAAGCACCATGCTCGCGGGTTCCGGAACAGCGCCAGCACTCCCTGTTACGGTACCTTGAATAGTTGTGGTCCCGATTCCTGCTCCTCCACCAACACCGGTTACCGGTAACGCGATTGTGTACGTTGGATTCACGGTATAAGTGAAGCCGTTGATTGTTATCGATGTTGTTGAAAAGGTCAGGGTGGCTATGCCCGTGTTAAAACCGAGCGTTCCTCCAAGCGTACCGACCAGACTACCTGTTCCGGCTGGCGACACCTGAAAAATATTCAATGTGAAATTTCCGGCTATCGCTGGACCCATTAAATTGGCAGGGACGGTCGTGGTAACGACGATATCACCAAAGCTGGTACCGGCCGGCGTGTTTACCGGATTGGTGGTGCCATTGAAAGTGATCGTCGTCGTCCCGTTAACGCTTGAAAAGTTAACGACATTTGTGCCACTGATGCTGAAAACACCAGTAGTACTAAACGTCACAGGATCGGCTTGAGCCGCGGCTGCCGTAAACGCCAAAATTCCGGCGCATAACAGTGGCATCAAGACTTTTCTAAAGTTGATGTTCATCTTTCCCTCGTTCGTAGGGAGTCCTGAAGATCAGGCTCCCGAAGTAAACAACCCGGCACTCCTTGCTATTTGACAGCGCCTCATCAAACAAACCTCAGCTCACGGGCACCTAGAACCGAGGTTCAGCCCCTCATAGCTTGCACTGGAGCGGATCCTGAGTACCTGACGGAACGACACACACAACAGACAGAGCGCTGCCGCACCGAAACTGACAAACCTGTATACTCAGAACTTGGCCGCTCTCGTTATCGGGGATGACCGCCGCCGCACTGAGGCCATAACGAACCTGACTCGGCACAAGCTATTTGGGAGAAATTCGTCCAGTTGGGGAAAGTTGCCAGACGAAATTTGTTGGCAGACTCTAACGATGAGTCTTGTCGATTTTGTGTTTACTTTGTTTTATTGCAGTTGTGTTGTCGATATCTATCGGTTCGGTAGCGTACGTACAGCCTGCTAGTTTTGTTGGCGACGAAGTGCCCAGGTCGCTGCGGCAAACGCAACCACGGTGCTGGCTAACACCACAACCAGGTGCCCCCAAAATCTTGGTGAAGCAGTTCCCGCTAACGCTAATCTCAGCGCTTCAACGAAGTAGTACGTCGGGACAAAATGTAGTGCTCGCTCCAGCATGGCCGGCAGGCGAAGGGAAGGGAAGCTTGGCGCCAGCAACACGAATAAGACCAGGCCGGCCCACGTGTTCACCTGCATTGTGTTTTCAAAGAGGGCGCCCATGAACAAACCGACTGCTACAACGAAGACGATTCCGAATAGGATAGTCAGCAGCGTCAGTGGCCAGTTGCCGACCAGCTTGTAATTGACCGCCAACAAAATTCCTGCAAACAAGACACTGTAGGCGATACCGGTCAAAGCCTTACCCGCAATTATCTCGGACAAACTCGCAGGCGACGTTAACAGGAAATCCAGAGTGCGCTTTTCTTTCTCTTCCACCAGCAACAACGGCACTACCAGCGCGCCGGCCATGGCGAAGGTGAGTAACAAAAGCATCGGCAGCAGCATTTGATTGACGTTCAATGCCGGCGCTTCACCGCTTACTTCTTTGTTGACATCGACCCAGGTCAGATGGGCTGGAAGGCGCTCTTTCACGGAGGTTAAAAACTGCCGCTCCACTAGCTGTCGAAACATTGCTTGTTCGATGTCGTTCTGTTTGTTGTTGACATAAACGACAAGCTCGGGTTGTTTTCCTGCGGCGATGTCTGCATCGAAGTTTGCGGGTATGGCGAGACCGCCGACAGCCTTCGATTTCTCGAGTTCGTTTGCTACTCCTTCAGCCGAAGCAGCCGTAATCACTTTCATCTGCGGCATCGCGCGCAATTCGGAGGCGAGGCGTGAGCCGCCCGGGTCGTGGACCACTACCGTGAAGTTCAGGTTGCTGATGCCAGGCAACAGGATACGAAGAAGAACGGCTACGAAAACGGGCGTCAGTAACGCGCCGAGAAGATAGCGGTTCCTGATTGCATCGACAATGTCCTTCTGCGCGAAGGCTGAGACGACTCTCGAGTTCATTTGCTTTACCTTAAAAGTCAGAAATCACTGCTGGACCGGGTCTGTACCAGTTAGTCCAATAGTGACCCGGCCCAGGATCGACAGTTCATTCAGACAATTTTCTTCCCGTCATCTGAATGAATACTTCTTCGAGCGTGGCTTCGGCTGAGTGCAGCGTTCGAATCTGGCCGGAGGTTACCAGTTGCTTTATTTTCTCTCCGGAATCTTGATCGTCCAAAGAGATGGTCAGGCGTTCGCCGTCATTGAGTCTTACCTGTAGAGACTTTTGGCCATGGGCGAGCTTCAGATTATCGGGTGTATCCAAGGCGACGATCTTTCCGGCGCTGATGAAAGCTACGCGATTGCAAAGCTGGTCTGCTTCCTCCATGTAGTGAGTCGTGAGAAAGATCGTTATTCCTTCGCGAGAAAGATTCTGTACCAGACGACGAATGTCACGCCCGACAATCGGGTCTAACCCTCTGGTCGGTTCATCAAGAAAAATTATCTGCGGACGGTGGAGCAGCGAGCGCGCAATCAGCAATCGCTGCTTCATGCCGTTGGAATACTGCTGAATCTTGTCATTGGCGCGATCGAGCAGTCCGACCTGGTCCAGTGCCTCGTCAATGCGTCTTGTATCGGCGCCGTAGAGCCGTGCAGCGAAAATGAGATTCTCTCTGGCGGACATACGTTCGTAGAGATTTTGATGCTCGGAAACAACCCCGATGAGCGGCTTAAGTCGTTGCTGATCCGCGATCACGTCACAACCGGCGACTCGTGCGTGTCCTGAGGTGGGCCGCAACTGCCCCGTTAACATTCGTATGGAAGTTGTCTTGCCTGCGCCGTTGTGGCCCAGGAAACCGAATATCTCGCCGGCTTCGACAGTGAAAGAGATATCATCCACAGCACGCCGGCTGTTGAAAGTGCGGGAAAGTCCTTCAACCTCGATTGCGTTCACGATTGTAGGTACGCAGCCTCCGAGATTTTGTTGCAGTCTGAAACTCATCTAAATTACGTAGTTCTTGACGGCGTGCGATTTACTGCGGTAAGCCACAAAAGGCACATAAAGCCAAAAAGTGATTTGAAATTTCTTTTGTGACTTTTGTGCCTCTTTGTGGCTTGAACTCTGAACTATCAGGGAGTAGAAACTAGTCATGAAATATCTCCTCCTCGCTGCAATTCTGTTAACCGCCTTGTGCGGTTACGGCTTCACCAGAAATAAGATTGTTGTCATGAGCCCGAGTGGTGAGATTCTCGAAATTTTTCTCGACGACCCGGTGAACCGCTCGAGCTGGATTAGCTGACGTTGACAGTGTGCGGGGCGCTAAAGTATTTTTACCGCATCGGAAAAGTAATGATGTTCGCAACGACTAAACAACCCGTCATCGCTCGCAGGAACGATCAGATGTGTGCTTGTTTGTGTTGTTGTATGCCGACGATTGAGCGGACTGGCGTGTATGTAACATAGATTCACAGCAATCATTAGCATTCACCAGGGCCGCTCCTTTCGAGCGGCCTTTTTTGTGCCTGCACACCAAAACGCGAGGAGAAAGAACCATGAGCACTCTGGCAATTTATTACGAACACCCGGACTGGTTTCGGCCGCTCTTCGCCGAATTAGACCGACGGAAGTTTCCCTACGCCACACTCGATGCGACCGCCCACAGTTATGATCCGGGCGAGCACGAAACAAACTACGACGTCGTGTTCAATCGCATGAGCCCGTCGGCATACCTGCGGGGCCACGGTCATGGAATCTTCTACACACTCCAATACCTAAACTACCTGGAGGAGCAGGGCACTCGAGTCATCAACGGGCAAACGGCCTTCGCGGTGGAAATCTCGAAAGCACGACAACTCTCGTTACTCGACTCACTCAATCTGGCTTATCCACGCGCACGAGTTATCAACTCAACCTCTCTCGCCGTTAAGGCTTCAGAAACTCTCCGCTTCCCAATCGTCTTGAAAGCCAATATCGGCGGCAGCGGCGCCGGCATCGTGCGCTTTGATTCGCGCGACGCGCTGGTCCAGGCCGCAGCGAATGGGAAACTCGATCTGGGTATCGATCAGACTGGTCTGGTCCAGGAGTTTATCCCACCGCACGATGGGCACATCACGCGCGTTGAAACACTCGGCGGCAAGTATCTCTACGCGATCAAAGTCTTCACCACCGGCGACACTTTCAATCTATGCCCGGCTGACATCTGCCAGACCACCGACGGCGTTGAGCTAACACGCGTGGCTTGTCCCGTCGATGCGCCAAAATCGGGTCTGCGCGTAGAAGCATTTGAACCGCCTCGCGACGTGATCAGGGCAGTGGAACGAATCGTTCAGACAGCGCAGATCGACGTCGGCGGAGTTGAGTACATCATCGACGATCGTGACGGTTCGTTGCTCTATTACGACATCAACGCGCTTTCAAACTTTGTCGCGGATGCAACGCGCGTGATCGGCTTTGATCCGCACGCAAGATTGGTTGATTTTCTGGAACAGGAGGTTAGGCGATGCGCTACGGTTACTGGCTCCCGGTTTTCGGCGGTTGGCTGAGAAACGTAGAAGACGAAAAAATGGAAGCGAGCTGGAGTTACGTTAGCCGTCTGGCGCGACGCAGCGAGCAGATCGGCTATGACCTGACTCTGATCGCCGAGCTCAATCTCAACGACATTAAGGGTGCCGAAGCTCCTTCGCTCGATGCGTGGTCCACGGCCGCGGCACTCGCCGCGGTCACGAATACGCTCGAGTTGATGGTAGCTGTGCGTCCAACTTTTCATCAGCCCGCGCTGTTAGCGAAGCAGGCGGCAAACATCGATCACATTGGCGGCAGCGGCAGGCTCTCGCTGAATGTCGTGTCGTCCTGGTGGAAGGATGAGGCGCGGAAATACGGCGTCGATTTTGAACAACATGACGATCGCTACGGGCGGACGCGTGAGTGGCTCGAGATCGTTGAGCGATTATGGGAGGAAGATCACTTCTCGTATTCAGGGAAATACTATCGAGTTGACGACGCAGTCTTACAACCCAAACCGCAAACACGACCAAGACCAACGATCTATGCTGGCGGCGAATCGGAAGCGGCAAAGGATCTGATCTCGCGCTGGTGTGATGCGTATGTGATGCACGGCGACGAGCCGTCGCGCGTGCGCGAGAAGATTCGGGATCTATCCGAGCGCAGAGAGCGGCTTGGTTTGCCGCCGATGAAGTTTGGTGTCGCGGCGTATGCAATCGTGCGGGACAACGAAGTCGAAGCGAAGCGTGAGCTGGAGCGAATCACCAACGTCAAACAATTCGCCGCCGGTTACGACAACTATCAGCAATGGTTAGCAGGCACAAAGCTGGAGCAACGGGTCTCACTCGAAGACTACAGCGTCTCGAATCGCGGACTGAAATCCGGGTTAGTAGGAACACCGGACCAGGTCGCCGAGCGTGTGGCTGAGTTTGAAGAAGTGGGCGTGGATCTATTGCTGTTGCAGTGTAGCCCGCAGCTCGAAGAGATGGAGCGATTTGCCGAAACAGTGATCAGACCAAAGGCTTTGCCGCAGCCTGTTACAACTGAAATGCGCTATGCAGTAGGAAGGACGAATTTATGAGCACCGAAAGGTTAAGAATTAATGAACCAGGCAGCAAGGCTTCGGCTCTGGAGTTGTTTACGAACATCCCACGATACCGCTTGCTCAATCTCAACACTCCGGTCGAACGACTCGATCGTCTCAGAGATGCTATACCCGGCGCGCCTCAACTCTGGATCAAGCGCGACGATCTGACCGGCTATCTTGGCGGTGGCAACAAGTTGCGCAAGCTCGAGTATGTGATGGCGGATGCGCTAGCTCGCGACGCCACGACGATTGTCACGACCGGATCGATCACTTCAAACCTCGCGCGAACTACAGCGCTGACCGCAAGACGTCTGGGACTCAAGTGTGAGCTTATTCTCAGCGGCGGTGATCCGCAGTCTGCACGTGCAAACTGGCGAATCGCCGAGCTTCTCGGTGCGAAGATTCATCGCGTTGCCTCCAGTCACGAGCGCGCCACCCGAATGAAAGAGGTCGCGCGTGAGTTGCAAGAACGTGGCGAGCGCGTTTATCAGATTCCATCAGGCGCCTCGAACGAGGTCGGCTCGTTTGGAATGGTGTCCGCATTCGAAGAATTGGGTATTCAACAATTGGAACTCGGCGAACAATTCGATGCGATTGTCTTTGCTACTTCTTCCGGAGGAACACAAGCAGGACTGGAACTCGGAAAGCGATTATTCAATTATCGCCACTTGCAGTTACTCGGAATCAGTGCCGACGATCCGGCGCAGACGATTCGAGAGAACGCGTTACTGGCAGTTGGACCAATGCTCTCAATCCTGGGCCAATCAGACACGCCGGCCGCGGACGAACTGTACGTTGACGACAGTTTTATCGGCGCCGGGTATGCCGTACCGACAAATGAATCACAGGAAGCTGCGCAACTGTTTGCTGACATCGAGGGGATCTTGTTGGATCCCGTCTACACCAGTAAAGCTGCGGCGGGGTTAATAGCTTATTGCCGTGAAGGGCGATTCAGAAGAACAGATCGAGTGCTCTTCTGGCACACGGGCGGAGTGTTGACGTTGTTATAAAAGTGCTGCTCAGGCGGGTTTAAGTGGGATCGGTCGATACTGCCAGATCGGGCCAGCGGACGGTCATTGCTTCGCCGACGTTGAGTCTGGACCAATGCGAGCTCAGCTCGTCGAGATGACGGCAAATCTGTGCAACTGTCGTTTCATCGAGCTTGCGCAATTCCTTAGCCGGTGTAACTTCTCGCACCTGCTTTGCCTGTTGCGCCATAGCCTGGGTGTTTGATTGGGAGTGAGCGAGCCATTCGTTCCAGCAGATGTAGGTGGCGCGCTCAGATTGCACCGCTTCGTCTCGCCCCTCGCGCAATAGTTTTTGGCCACGCGCTTTCAGCGTTTTTCTAAGTCGTGCGATATCTCGAGTAGTCCCAAGTGATTGCGGGCTGAGATGAAAAGTGCCCGCGTCTCCACCGGCCGCCAATTGTCCAAACACTGCGCGCGTAAGGCCGAGCTTTGCTTCGACGACCAAATGCATCATGTCGTGCGGAATACACTGATCGTAACCAGGCGCCGGATTCATTTCGACGTCAGGGAATGACGTGCGCCTCGCCTCTACAGCGTATCTTCGCTGACCGGTACGCCGGAAGATCAATAACATCTCGGGTTGCGGTACTATCATGCTGGTCCCCCCATTATCGCATCATAATTTTGTTTGGTCACTGGCGACAAAATATTTCAAACAATTGCGCGAACGGTTAGATCTGGATGAAGGGCAATGACCAAAGCAATCCTGGAAGTAATCGCTTGTTCTGTCGCCGACGCAGTTGAGGCGCAGAAGGGCGGTGCCGGGCGTTTGGAAGTCGTCAGAGATCTGGACCGTGGCGGTCTTACACCTTCGATCGAGTTGGTGCGAGCAATAAAAGAGGCGGTGGACCTACCGCTCAGAGTCATGGTTCGTGAGAGTGATGGCTTTGGAACTTCGGACGAGATGGAAATTGAAAGACTTTGTGATGCCGCGTCGGAGTTCTCGAGCCTCGGTATTGATGGTCTTGTAACAGGTTTTCTCAAGCGGGGCGCCATCGATTTTGAGCTGACGTCGAGGGTACTGGCTTGTGCGCCGGGCTTGAACGCGACGTTCCACCATGCGTTTGAGTCTGCAGACCATCAGCTAGAGGCCGTGACTCAATTAAAGAGTTTGCCCCACGTGGATCGAATTCTGAGTAGCGGCGGCTCGGGCGAGTTGGAAAAGCGATGTGGACGCCTCGCTGCTTACGGACAGGCTGCCGCGCCTGAAATCGAAATTATCGCCGGTGGTGGAATCGATCGAAACGCTATCGAATTACTCCGGCGCACCACGGTCATTCGCGAATTTCACGTCGGCCGAGCGGCACGTCAGGGATTTAATGTTGCCGGCCCGGTTCAGGCGGAACTGGTCCGTGAGTTAGTGCGCGCCACGCATACATAGTTTGTTATCAATCAACAACAGTGGCAATGGGCAAAGTCAAGGTTTGGAACGTTGCGCCGCGTACCACGAAACACTTAGTCGCCCTACCAAAAACGTGCAAACGGTCTTTTCTGCACAGCCCATAAATTACCGAATCTACGCGATTTTCTGATTCCAGCCTTACCCATATCTTGAGCCTTAATCCCCGCGACGAGCAGCAAGATAAGCAGGAGGTGTGGCAGTGAAGTTTGCAATAACTGTGATCTGCGTGTTGATTCTCGCGCTTACCGCGATTGAGGGACGCGCACAAAAAGCTCAGAGCGCCGACCTCTCACAAATCGTCGCTCTGCTACAGAAGCACGACAACGCGCTGAACCAACACGGTATTTCCAATCCCTACACTTCTCAAATCTCACCGGCGGTGGCGCTAACTAACGAAAGGAGGGCACGAACAATGGCAGACGATTCAACCACTGACAGGCGCGGGTTCTTACGAAGTCTGGGGAAGTGGTCCGCCGCCGCCATCGCGGCTGTCCTTCTCAGCGAGTCAGTGACGCCGCCTGAGGCATCCGGATGGGTGAATCGACGCGGCTCGTGGGTCAACGGTGGTGGCGGCGGTTGGGCCAATCGCGGTGGATCGTGGATTAACGGGGGCGGTGGTTGGATCAATAGCGGCACGAATTGGATCAACCGTGGTGGTTCGTGGCTGAACGGCGGCGGTGGTTGGATAAATCGCGGCGGTGGCGGATGGCTCAACAGCCGAGGCGGTGGTGGCGCCTGGGTTAACCGGCGTGGTTAGTAATGGCAGAGGACTGTACTTACAACGTACCGGTGGAGTTGCTGAGCGCTTACAGCGATCGTCGCGTTGTGGTGCGAGCCAAAGATCCGTCGGCGCTTGCAGCCGGCATCTCGCAAAAGTCAGGCGACGAGATCGTGATGCTTCAGCTTCTCGATATAAACGCGGATCTCGAAGTGCTGGAGACGTGTGGTTACGGAATTCCAGTTGAGATCGTGTTGAGGTATCCGCAGAGCGAAGCAAGTAAGTTGTATCGTGTTACTAAACTGCAACGCGCGCATCCTCTCCGCATCGTTGTTCCGGTGGTTGCCGGATTCAGTAAGGCAGTCAAAGTCGCATCGGCGCTTCATCTCCCAATCAAACTCGAAGGGAACCAACCCGAACCCGCAGTCATTGAAGAGCTTGGCGCGGTACTTGATTTCTTTCTGCACAGCAAAGCCGTCTCGCAAGAGATTGATTACTTCAGCGGGTTGTTGACCGCGCAATTCCATAAGCTCCCGATCACGTTGTGGGAAATTCAGGAAGAAGATCCACGTTCGCTTCGTTACATAAGAGACGACGGTAAAGAAGTGGTTGCACGCACGCCTTTTGTCGAAGACGCGCTCGACTCTTTTCGCTTTTCATTCATGGAGCGCGTGTTGAGACCGGGAGCGGAGTGTGCGTCGTGTTTATTCTTTCCGGAGTGCGGCGGCTATTTCAAATGGCCGGATCAGAATTTTTCGTGTGACGGCGTGAAGCGTGTCTTTCAGAAATTGCGTGACGCCGCGCACGAGCTTCAAGACGACCTGGCCGCTATAGAGACGGCGAGATGATTGGCGACCAGCTCTCACTCATCCTGCTTCCAACCAACAAGTATTATTTGAGGAGAAGGATTTCATGAGCAGTGAAGCAAAAAAAGCTAAAGACACAACGGCGGCGCCGTATACCGTGCGCGCGTTTACGCCCGCTCATCCCGAGCTAAAGAACGCTGCCGGCGTGCCGGCCAGGCTGGCGAACGAAGCTTATGTCGAGGCCCTCGGGCGCATTGTCTACTACTGGGGATACCCGGCGGTTGATGCATTCGGACGCACGAGCGGATGGGAACTGATGAAAAAAGCCGGACCAGGAGCGACGATGGGCCTCTTCCCCGGCGCGCCGAAAAACAAGATGGGATATCTCGACGACTATATGCCGCCCTCACAACGCAAAGTCGTTACGCCCAACAACGACACGATCTATGGAGTCGGGTTTGCGGACACGCGCGAAGAACCAGCCGTTATCCAAACTCCTTCCGACGTTCCGAAGGGACACTACTGGACCATCCAGATCTGCGATGCGTTCACTAATGTGATCCGGCAGTTGGGATCGGCATCGGAAACTCCCGGCGGCAAGTTTCTTCTCGTCGGCCCGGACTGGGAAGGCGAGTTGCCGAAAGGCTTCCTCGAGGTGATCAAATCACCGACTCACGTAGTTGGTGTATTCGGACGCAGTTTCACCGCGCATACGCCCGAGTCAAAGACTGAAGCGCGCGCCGTGCTCAACCAGATCGGCATGGTTCCCCTCAGCGAAGACAAGACTGGGCCACTGAAGTTCGATTGCGAAGCGAGTGCTCTCAACAAGGTCTACCCGCCCGGACTGACCGCCGAAATACTAGCGGCTGATCCCGATCTTCTTCGGATTCGGCCCGTCAATCCGGTGCAGTTTTGGGAAGGCTTGGAGAAAGCTCTCGATGCAAATCCGATCGTTGGACCGAACGATGCCGCCATGGCCGAACAAGCCCGCACGCTTATCGCGCTGCGCGAATCGAACGACAACTGGCGCTCGCTGCTCGACCGCGTTGCTTTGGCCGCCGATGCGGAACTGCACGAAGGATCGAAATATCACCAAACCGGTGTTGAAGCCGGAAACGGCTGGCAACGACAGGAGAACGGTGGCGAATGGGGAACCGACTGGTTTGGCCGAGCCCAGGCCGCGATCATTTACATCTACGTCAACGATTTTCACGAGGCGATCTACTTCGTCCGCGGCACTGACAGTAAAGGCGAGTTTCTTCAAGGTCGTTACAACTACACGTTGACGTTCCCGCAGAACGCCTTGCCACCAGTCGATCGAACAAAGGGTGGATTCTGGTCCCTCACGATGTACGACAAGGACTATTACATGCTGCCGAACAGTCCTAACGGCCGCACAAACATCGGCACCGTAAACCTCGACGCGAACGAACTCAAATTCGCCAAAGACGGATCGCTGACACTGACTCTTTCCAGCAAGGAACCAACCGCTGCTGACGCTCGGGCGAATTGGCTGCCCGCGCCAAATGATCAGTTTGCTCTGATTGTGCGCGCTTATGTTCCCACCGAGGAAATTCTCAACGGGACTTACAAATTGCCGAATGTCGAGAGGTTCAACTAATCAACGCTAACTGAGGAAGGGAGGCCGCGTACGGTGATGGCGCACCGAATAAGGCAGTTCACTAACAACAGAACACCAACGCAAGTTAACCGTCGAGACATCCTCCGCTATGGCGTTTCGTTAGCGACTGTTGCCGCACTCGACGGAACCGGCGTCTCTGCATTGGCCCATGTCGAAGCCCGTGTTGAAGATCGCTTGATGCGACCGGCGCAGACGACGAAACCGAATATTGTCTTCATCCTGATGGACAACCTCGGTTACGGCGAAGTCGGATGTTACGGCGGCGGCGAGTTGCGCGGGGCTCCGACTCCTCGTATCGACAAGCTGGCGAGCGAGGGAACGCGGCTCACTAATTACAACGTCGAGGCGCAGTGCTCGCCCAGTCGTTCCGCTCTCATGACGGGAAGATTTGCGATTCGCTCGGGTACACACTCGGTGCCGCTGCCGGGAACTCCTGACGGGCTTACTCAATGGGAAGTCACGATCGCGGAAGCGCTTTCAGCCACGGGTTATGCGACTGCCCATTACGGCAAATGGCATCTCGGCAGCGCGCCGGGCCGTCATCCGACCGATCAGGGATTTGACGAGTGGTTTGGAATTCCGCGCACAACGGACGAGTCAATGTTTCCGTCTCAGCCTGGTGCAAAAGCAGCCGGTATTCCCTTCATGCACATCATGGAAGGCCGCAAAGGTGAAAGGAGCCGCGATCTCGTCGTCTACGATCTCGAACAGCGGCGCCTGATCGACAGTGAGATCACTCGACGCACAATCGACTTCATCACCCGCAATGCACGAGCAAGAAAACCTTTTTACGCATACGTGCCCTTCACGCAGGTTCACGTTCCCTCGCTGCCGAATCCGAAGTTTGCGGGAAAGACTGGGAATGGTGATTTCCCCGACGTGCTTGCCGAGATGGACTCAAACGTCGGACAGATACTTGACGCTGTCGATCAGCTCGGTATTCGCGACAACACGATCTTTATCTTCACGAGCGACAACGGTCCCGATCCCACTGCTCCTTCAAACGGATGGTCCGGCCCCTGGAGCGGATACTACTTTACGCACATGGAAGGCTCCCTGCGCACACCTTTCATCATTCGCTGGCCCAACAAGATCATGGCCGGGCGCGTCAGCAACGAGATCGTGCACGAGGTCGATACCTTTACGACATTCGCGAAGATCGCGGGTGCTGCGATACCCAAAGACCGTCCGATCGACGGAGTAGATCAATCCGATTTTCTGTTTGGCAAACAGAAGTCTAATCGCGAAGGCTTTCCGGTGTTTGTTGCCGACCGCATGGAGGCAGTCAAGTGGCGCAACTTCAAGATGGCGTTCTACGAAGCGGAGCACGATTGGTGGAGCGCGCCAACGAAGCTCGGCGTGCCGAAGATCTACGATCTTTACAACGACCCGAAGGAAGAATATCCCGGAACCCTAACGCCAAATGCATGGGTCGGTGGGCCGATGATGAAGATCGTTTTAGATTTTGAAGCGAGTCTCAAGAAGTTTCCGCCGATAACGCCGGGCACGCTTGATCCATACAGACCGCAGAGTAACGGCACGAATTAAGGAAAGAACAATGTTTCCTCTGCGTAGCCTCTGCGACCTCTGCGTCTCTGCGGTTTACCTTGGATGTTCACCGCAGAGGCGCAGAGGTCGCAGAGGCTACGCAGAGGATTGTTGATTTCGTATGAAGCAGGATTGGAAAACGATCTTTCGATAAAGACCATGTGGCGCCGAGCACTTTGCGTGTTGCCGGTCGTTCTGTTGGTGACTGTTTGTGCACAGTCACAGGAGCAGACCTCTGACACGCCCAAAGAGCTCTGGCCCGAGGTCGGTGTTTACGTGCCACTCAACGAGAAGGTGCGACTGTATTTTCTCTTTACCGTCACTAAGTCGCAGGAGACGCGGAAGAATACCGAAGGCCAGGTTGGGGCGCACATCGATTACACAGTTAACAAGCGACTCGTGCTCCGTGCGGGCTATCGCTACGGATTTTCACTGGCTGAGACAGATCCTTTCAAGGAGCATCGACCGATTCTGGAGCAAACGTATCGCGAGCAGTTGCCGCTAAGAATTCTTTTAAGCGATCGCAACCGCCAGGATTTCCGCATCGTTAATGGCAACTTCTCGTTTCGTTATCGCAATCGCCTGATGCTCGAGCGTGAGTTTCTTTTGCCCGGAAGATCGATCACGCCTTACGGCTCAGTCGAGGTTTATCACGACAGCCGTTTCAGTGTCTGGAATCGAAATCGACTGACGGCAGGTGTTCAGATCCAGTTGAAGAAAGCCTTGCCATTGTTAAGGCTCGTGACGCCGCGGAAGCAGGTGATATTGGATGTTTACTACACGAAACAAAACGACAGCCGCTCCCAACCACATCACCTGCACGCGATTGGAATTGCTCTCGCGATCCATTTTTAACACCGCAATAGTGATCTTCCTTTTGGTGACGGTTGTTCAAGTACAAGCAGCTCAGCAACCATCACCTTCGCCCACACCACAGAAGAGTAAAAAGAAACTCGGGATCGGTGTTTCGCCGGTTGACCTTGATGTGGCCCATCGAAATCAGGGCAATGCGCAGCCGGAGAATATTGAAGGCGATCACAAACAAGAACATGGAGAGTTTGTGTTTGCACCGATACCGATGCACAGCCCCGCAATCGGAGCCGGTCTCGCGCTCGGACTTGGATACATATTCAAGTTAAATAAAGACGACAAAGATTCGCCGCCTTCGGCAATCGGTGTCGGAACACTTTTCACGAGCAATGGCACGCGCGGTGGAGCTGTCGGTGCGAAGTTTTACCTGAAACGAGACCTTTATCGTGTGACGCTTGGCGGTGGCCGTGCTCGTGTCAATTACGACTTCTTCGGCTCCGGGATCATCGCCGGCAATGCAGGCAGATTCATTCCCCTCACCAGTCGCGGCACAGCGCTGTTTGGTGAAATGCTGCGGCGGGTCAAAGGAAAGCTTTATGTGGGTGGCCGGGTTCAGTACCGGAAATTGTCGGTCGCGATTCGACCGCAGGACGGAGACTCTGAAGGGCGACCCGTGATTGATAATCTCGAGTTGGACGCCCGCACGGTTGCCCTCGGACTGAAGACGACTCGAGACACACGTAACGATACGTTCTATCCAACCAAAGGCAGTTTGTTCGACTTCACTAGCGACTTTTTTGATCAAGCCTGGGGCAGCAGATTTGAATATCAGGTTTACAAAGCGGATTTCAATCGCTACCACACGCTGACGCCTCGTCATGTGCTTGCATATCGCGCGATGGGTTGCGCTGCCAATGGTCGCGTGCCGTTCTACGATCTTTGTTTGTATGGCGCGATGAACGATCTGCGCGGCTACACAGCCGGTCGTTATCAGGACCGGCGCATGTTTGCGACGCAGGCCGAGTATCGCGTTGAGTTGCCGAAGCGATTCGGATTGGTCGCTTTTGGCGGCTTCGGTGGCGTGGCCCGGCACTTAAATGAGTTTCGCATGGACCAGTTACTCCCCGCTGCGGGCGCCGGCGCGCGCTTCAGGTTAACGAAGGAGTCGCACGTGAACTTCCGCGTTGATCTGGCGGTGGGCAGAACTGGTCACACAGTCACGATCGGCGTTGGCGAGGCTTTCTAATTTTTCAAGGGGGAAACATGAACGACAACTCTGATGAAATTCCACCGCCGCCATTCTCCTCGCGGGTCACCGTGGACGTCTTCGGGATGACGGACAAAGGAAACGTTCGGGCTAACAACGAAGATCATTTCCTGATCGTTCGTGCCGGTCGCGCAGTTGAGACAGTCATGACTAATCTAACTGTCGATGAAACTATGCCCGGTGAGTTGTTCGAAGAAGCCGCACATGGGTTCGTGGTTGCGGATGGAGTTGGTGGTGAAGCTGCGGGCGAGGTTGCGAGTCGTCAGGCGATTTACACGTTGATGAGTTTTGCTTTGCATACGCCTGACTGGCAGTTTCGCTGGGGACCGAAAGAGAGAAACGTTGTCATGTGGCGCATGAAAGATCGGTTTCGTCGCATCAATGCGGCTCTGCTTCGTGATGCTACAGCGCAAGCGAGTCTTCGTGGAATGTGTACTACGATGACGGCCGCGGTGACGCATGGAAACGATTTGATAATCGGCCACATCGGCGATTCGCGTGCGTATCTTTTGCATGACGGAAAGCTTGTTCAACTAACCCACGATCACACAGTAGGAGGAATGCTGGTCGAGAGCGGCACTCACGGGCCGAAAGACCCGCTGGTGCTCGAGCTACGCGGGTTGTTGTTTCAGGCACTTGGTTCGAAGGAAGGGGAGTGCAATCCGGATGTATTAGACTATCTGCTTGCAAACGAAGACCAGTTGTTATTGTGCACTGATGGTCTAACGGACATGGTTGATGATGTTGATATCGAATTGATCTTGAAGAGTGCGCGTTCGGCGAAGTCGGCGTGTCGCAACCTCATCGATCTGGCCCTCAAGAACGGCGGTCGTGACAACGTCACCGTAATCGTCGCCCGCTACTCGATCCCGTAATCATCAGGGTTTACCCAGCGCTGCTGACGCATCGCTTCCTGCAGGTTATACATGGTCTGGTGAAAGACTTCGGCACCAGGGTCGTCGAGTTCTATTAATTCCTCTAAACGGTGCAGCGTCTTCAATGCGTCTTGTGGTGCTACCCCCATTGCGCGGTGGTCAAAGGAGTCCAGCAATTCCCGGCGCCTCAGTTTCGGAGCTCTCCTGAAATCGGTTTCCCACTCGACAAGATTCCCACGATAGGGATGACGCTGAAGTCTCCGCCGGAAAAACAAATAACGAATTTCCCAAAAGGTCTGGCCAAATGCTCCGAAAACATAAGTAAGAATGAAGTAGCCGAAAATTAGAGCGATGAACAGGAAGGGAATCCCTACGATGACTGTCTTTAAGATCGCACTTACCGAATCTGGAATGAGAGCCTTAAGAAGATGAGCAATCAGCATCCAGAAACCGAACAAAATTCCCATTGCCGGCACAATAATTCCGATCGCTAGAAATGTCTGAGCTACAATCCCCGCAATGCGTTTGATAAGAGATTTACCGCGGTTATCCGAACGCCATTGGACTAGGCTTTTGAGCGAGAAGTAAATCGTCAAAATTCCTGCAGTTACCCCCACGATGCATGCTATGACCCATGCTATGTACTCAATCCATGGCGCATCCAAAGCTGTAATTATCCCAGCAACTATCCCCAGCAGAAGAGTGACGCCACCCATGTGGACTGCACAGCCAGATGTCTCAAATGATTCGAGACTTTGGGTTATGCTGGACTGGAGGTTTCCCTTGCCAGCGAAAGCGCGTAACACCAGGCGAGTAACGATGACAACTGACATCAGTGCGATCGCTGTCACAAGCGGTACAACCATGGCCGTGCCTATGACAGTCAGCCGGTCGAGCCAGATTATCCAGAATGCGGGCTCGTTTAACCGCGCGTTTTTCGCAAGCAAACCAAGGGTGGCCAGCATAACTGTCCCTGCGATTCCATTGGCGGCAGCTAAGCGTGTAATTAAGGAGCCCTGGTGAAGGGGTACCATGAGCACTGTGACAACCCCAACCACGCCTAACCAGGCTGTACAAATAAGAATTGGCGAAGCGCTTGTGAAAACCGCTGTTTTTTGGCCGAATCGGTCAGCTACAAACATCCCGGTAGCTGCGATGACTCCCAGCACGAGCAGGACGAAGATGAAGTGAACGACCGCGGCGAATACTACCTGAAGCCGGCGGCCCGGACGGAGCTGAGCGGTTTTCCAAAAAATCGAAAGATGGGAGAAGAGTCGCAGGTTTAGCAAATCTCGCTCTAACTCTTCTGCGAAAGCATGGTCCAAGTTGCCCTCCTGTAGCGGGACCGAAGCCAATGCGTGGATTGTTTGTGACCGAACCCAGTCCAATGGAGACTCCCGAACCTTATCGAGTAGCGATGCTGGGCACCACTCGGCACTTTCCTGCCACGCTAAAAGCGTCCGCACTTGAGCTGCTGGTCTGCCAAAGTCCAACAGTCCTGAGATGGTCTGACGAATTGGGTCATAAAGATTCGGGACCTCTGAGGGCAACGGCTTGAGCAAAGCGCATACGCGAGCTGCAAAGAGTAGATGATCACTCCAGGCCACCTCACGATTCAGCGGCAAAATTTGTAGCCGCTTGTGACGTTGGCGCACAGTCTCAAGGCGCTTCTGTGCCGAAATTTTCTTGGCTCTCTGTTTATCGCTATAAGTCGGGATAACTCCACCTTCTCCTACATATTCAGACTCGTCAGGCTGGATAGCGTCATAAGCTTTCTGGGCTATCGTGACTACCTTCTCCAATCGAGCAATGATCGGTCGCAAGCGTTCGAAATATTCCTGGGCTGGGAGCAGCGAGTCAAAAATAACCGTCAACGCTTCACTATTACGGCCTCCAATCGCGAAATAGTTGAGTAACGTTTCCTGCCAGCGCGGGCTCGCCAGTATCGTAGACCAGTCGGGCCGGGGCGGGTTCGGGAGGTGCAAGCGGCGTGCGACCATGAATTCCTGCAGGCGGTGATGGCGAAACTTGAGCAGGCCAGCTTCAGAGTCCTCGATGACCAGCCCGCCTCCGATTGCAAGTGAAACAGAAGCATTGCCCACTCGATCTTCGAGGGCCATCCGCTCTATAAAGACCGATCCGTGTTGCCGGAATATTTCGTAGGCCAGTTCCGCCCAGCTATCAACCGTTGACCGAAGCTGCTCGTTGGTGGGGACACTCACGCCCTGGCGGCGAAGCGCCTTGTCCGCAAGTGCAACCAGATGGTTATCAAACAATGCGGCGCGACCACGTGGCCACTTCCGGTGTTTGGACATGAAATGGACGGCGAGGGAGAGTGTCAGCGGATTGCTGGCTTCGGCGCCAAGTTCATCAACCTGCATAAGCCGTCGTGCGGCCGACTTCGGTGTTTGTAGTTCATCGTCAACTTCGAAATGCTTACCAAGTGTTTTACGTAAGAACAGCCGAACTCGGCGTTCGTCAAAAGGTTGTAGGACCAGTTGCTGGTGTCCAAAACCGGGATCGAAATCGTTAGTCCGACAGGCAAAGACGGTGCGCGCCATGACTCGATAGTCGGTTGCAAACGCGGCCAGTGCCGCAGTGCGATCGGCGTAGTCGCCCAGCCGCGGTATCTCGTCCATTCCATCGAAGACGGCCACAATCGGCGTTGTAATTGCACCGTCCACCAGATGCCGTCGCAGATTGACGACGCCCGGTGGCACGGCGTCGCAAATGAGTTGAACGATTGTTTTGTTCGGGTCTCGATCAAGACGCTCGCGAAACCTGCCGAGCTCCACATAAATCGGGATTGGAGAGCCGGGAAAAATCAAAGCACGCCGTGCAAGCTGAATGACTAGCTCCCGTAAGGTGGTGCTTTTTCCGGAACCTGGCTCGCCCAGCAGCACAAGGGGCTCGTGGCGCGTGCGTAGCACATTGAGCACGCTACGCACCGTTTTTGTTTCTACTCCAATCACGTCTGAAGCCATCGTGATGCTCTGCGGGCTTACAGCACCCACAATCTCGGCGATGGCAGGACGGATCTGAGGAATGGAAACCAGGTGTCCTAGTTCACGCGGGTATTCAATTTCCGTTGGTGTCTGGGTTACTCGTTGTTCCGCTGCCAGTTCGATATAGGGATCAAGCGATGCGACAGAACTATTACGGTTCCGTTCAGCCATGGTCGTGATGAGAAGGTTCAGGTAGCGACGAATGTCTTGCCGCCAGGAAACAAAGGGATCGCTGACAGAACTGGCGTAACCAGACACGGAGGTTTCGCGATGGTGATCGCTGCTGACCCCGAGGTCATCTAAGATGCGCTCTACGTCATTTCCCCATTCGACGCTGCGCAGGGGCCGGGTTTGTCGATCGGCCAACCTGGCCAGGACTGCAGGCAGGTCTTTTTTCTGCGGCAGCACTGCTCCTTCAACAAGCACGGGAATGACGAGGATATTACGTTCGAGTGCACGATGAATTTCGCAGCGCACCCAGTCCTCTTCTATATCCAGCCTGCGGCGCTTTGATTCGGAATCGAGAGTTTCGAGCCAGTCTTTACCAATCAGACAGAGCATCGCCGTCGCAAGCTCGACTTCGTTTTGCAACCGCTCAGGCCATTCCTCTCCGCCTTCGATTTGATCATGGTCGATAAAGACAGATTCCTTTCCGAGGCGATGGCATAAATCGCGATAGAGCGCAGAGGCGGTGGCGCGTGTATCAGAAGTCCGATAGTTAATAAACAACCGGTGTCTTTGCATAACTTTGATTTAGCAATTCATTCGAGACTCTCGGAGCTGGTTGGAGTCTGGAAACCAGCAAGAAAGCTAGAACAGACCGGCGGACATGAGTAAGGCTGAGATTAGGGCACCTGTCTCGAATCTTCAAGCAAAACAAAACGTGCGCGACATTGAATACACAGTTTGTTGGGAGTATATTTCGGGCGTCTCAGCCCAGCCGGCATACCTCCCTTACAAGAACCATTCACAGAAAGGAGTATTTCAATGTTCAAGATCAATCGCATGGTCATGGCTGTAACTCTGCTGGTTGCGTTAGGTTTCATCATGATTGTCTGGGCTCACGGCAGGTCTGCGCCTCAACCGACGAATTCAGTAAAGGCTGTGCAACTGAGGATCACGTTTGGGCAGCACTGGGCCAACGTAACCGCAGTTGAGGGCAGCACGTTCACAGTTGAGCGGGACGGGAAGAAGCTTGCGATCACCCCGTACATCCGCAACGAGGGGAAGGTCGAGTTGCGGGTTTTTGAAAACGAGAATGTAGCCACCTTGCTGGTTGGCAAGGCGACGACGAAACTCGAAGCGGGCGGGCTTGGGTTGAGCGTGCAGGTGCTGGACGCCAACAAGAAGTTCTCGTCTGATCTCCTCGCCGTGTCCGGTTTGACCTGCTGCGCGAGAGCGTGTGACGGGACGCTGGTCTGCGGCGCCGTGTGTGTCTGCACGGACTGCGGGCGCTGTGGGCCGAACTGGTGTGACTGCGCCATACCTGGACCAACCGACGAATGAGTCCGCGACGCGGACGGCAGCATAAAGCCTGGGGCGCAAGCCCCAGGATCGTTTATTAATTACAAACCGAGCCCGCGAAAGCGGGCGACAGCGCTGCCGGGCGCTTCGCGCACTTGACGCATTTTTTGGGCTTCTGATCCTGGGGCTTGCGCCCCAGGCTTTATGCTTGCGCCCGCTTCGCGGGCTCGCCGTTGTTGGATTAGTTCAATGCCGCGCAAGATTGAAGTCGTAGACTACGATCCGCTTTGGATTGAGGCTTTCGAGAAGGAGGCCGCGGTGCTGAATTCTGTCTTCGGTCAACGTGTTGTTGAAATGCATCACATCGGCAGCACCTCAGTTCCCACGATTATTTGCGTGCTCACAGCGATAAGGCGGCTGCGTATGGAGAATTGAAGCGACGGATCGCTGCCGAGTATCGTTTCGACAATATCGGATACATGCGCGCCAAGGATGGTTTCGTGAAGTCCACACTGCTCGAGGCGCGACGTTGGTACGCTAAGGAGTAGCCACGACGCCGATGTTGGCGATCGTTGCGCCCTTGGTCATCGACGGAACTGCGCAGACGTAAAGCACAACGCCGGCAACCGGCGCGCGCGCTTCAAAAATCACTTTGCCGACGTAATCGGTGACGTATCCAACTTTCATTCCCGCCGAGACATACGTCCCACGTTTCACTAACGGATAGAAGATTCCCGTTTGCTCACTCGCCAACGTCACGACCTTTTCAATCCAGACGGGATGTTCGATGGTCATTGGCTGCCCGGGCAACATTTTTAGATAACGCATCACACTCAAACAACCGTTGATGAGCGCATTGAGATCGTCTGTTTCGACTGTGCCCGCATGTCCTGCCTCAGCCGTGATCGAGGGTTTGCCACGCGTAGTCGCAGTGTTTTCAAGATAGCGCGAAGCTTGCGGATCCTTCGGCCGTTCCGTCGAGATAATGATGTGGTCCAGACCAAAGGCGATCAGCATCTCGCGAGAAATCTGATCCTGCTTCTCATTTCCGGTTTTGGTCCAATAACTATAAGGCCGCAGACTTTCGTCCAAATCGCCGCCGTGCAGATCGATCAAGTGATCGCATTGCTCGACAACTTGTTTGGTAATCAGGTAAGAAGCGCGCTCAGTTTGAGTGCCATCCAGCTTGCCCGGATAGAAGCGGTTCATGCTTTTCTTATCGACCGGATTGACGTGGGGCACCTTTTGCTCGAACGATTGAATGTTGATGAGCGGCACGATGATCACCGTGCCGGAGATTTCGGCTGGCTCCAGCATCGCGATCAATTTCTCGAGCGCAATGATTGAAGTGTATTCGGTGCCATGCGAACCGGCGACGAGCGCCAGCACCGGTCCAGGCTTCCCGCCATGAATGATTGCGACGGGAATGCTAAGGCCGGCGTCAACACCGGCTGGAACTTCGATCGTGCCAGTAACTTTCTGCGAGCGCGTAGCGGTCGCGTTTCCGACAGTAAAAGTTTTGCGATCCTGACCGGCTGTCAAAGTTACGAGGAGAAGCGTCAATACGAAGCTTGAGATTAGACGTCGCATATGATTGAGCCTACTGTTTAATACGCAGAGAGTTAGCGTTCTTTAAATGACGTCGAGATAGCCTGTGCTGCCTGATCCAGCCAATCGTTCAACTCCTGTTGCGTGTGCCATTTTCCCTTCAGCATTACGCCGGCGCGGTTTTCGGTGGCGGTGATGTCGTCGAGTGGGTTGGCGTTTAGGAGTATGAGGTCGGCTCGCTTTCCTTTCTCGATCGTGCCGGACTTGTCGATCGTGCCGAGGAACATTGATGGGTTTTTGGTGGCCGCCTCGAGCACTGCGTAGTTCGAAAGACCAGCGTCGCGCAACGCCTTCAGCTCGTGATGCATTCCGAAGCCGTATAGCCACAGAAACTCGGGTGTGTCAGACCCGGTCATGATTCGGCCGCCGGCGTCGTAGATCGCCTTGATTAGTTTGTCGCGCAGTTGGATCCAGCGGGCTCGCTTTTCCAAAGGCACGGTGTTGATGAAGCGGTTCTTCTTGTAGAAATCGAGCCATTGCTGCTGCACCTTCGGCGGGTAGAAGCGGAAGTCCGGCTGCTTGCGAATCTCGTCCTCGGTTCGCAATCGTCCGAAGGTGTTCTTCATGAAATGCTGCGTCGGATCGACGTACGGGTTCGACGCGACCGTCTTGCGCGCCACTTCGGGGATCTTGCTTTCGTCGATGTAGTCGAAGCTTTTCCAATTGTCCGGATTGTATATATAAAGGTCTGACACGCTCCCTTTCATCGGCGCGTCGTCACGCAGCAATAGTTCCATGTAGCCATCGAGGTGCTCGATCTGCTGTTTGGCTTTCCAGGCGCGTTCGACACCGACGAAGCGGCTGTCTGCGTGACCGACAACACGGATATTTTGCTTTGCGGCTTCGTCCACTGCCGCCTCGTAAACTTCCGGCTTCACGAACGTCGTCACTTTGATGAAGTCGTAACCCGCCGCTTTCGATTTGCGCACGGCTTCACGCGCCTCTTCCGGCGTGTTGACGACGAAATTGTTCCCCTGTTCGCGCCCGGTTAGATGTGGACTCGCGACGAAGATCGTCGGGGCCTCTATCTCACCGCTAGCGGAGCGGCTGCGGAGGGCCAGCAACTCGGGAGTTCCGATCATAAAACGTACCGTCGTGACGCCGTTCGCCACCATCACACGAAGCTCATCCGGACCGATCGAATCGGGGAACTCATTGCTGTCTGACAACAGATGGGTGTGCATATCGACGAGACCGGGCACTAAATATTTTCCCATGCCATCGACACGCACTGCGTCCTTCGGCAGCTTCACTTTCTTCGCATCACCGATCTCCGCGATCAATCCGTTCTTGATCACTACCGTCTGATTCGCCAGCACCCGCTCACGGTCCATCGGGATCACGCTGACGTTTGTGAAGGCAACAGTCTGGGCTGAAGCCGATGCTGCAAGCGCCACAAAGATAAAAATCAAAGCGAGGAAAGATTTCTTCATAAGGGCAATACTATAACTCGACCATCGACTTTATGATCACAAAAGGCACAAAAAGAGCCACCAGAGCCACAAAAGCTTTTTGGTGAGGTTTAGTCTTTGAGCTCGATCACCAGGTTCACTACCAGCGTCTCACGATTTGGTGTTTCCTGAACACTGAGGTTTGGCAGTGGCTTTCTCTGAGACCGGCGTCCTTCCGTGATTCGCGCTATTACTTCACCAGCATCGCTACGAAGAAATTGACTAACATAACTCTGATCGTAAACCTGGTCGCTTTTCAGACCCCACTTTTTGCCGAGCGCGGCAGTATCGTTGGCAGAGAACCCTTTGAATTCAACTGTGCCCATACGATATTGCGGACCTTCATTGATCGCGATCTTGAAAGTAACTTTTGGTGCGCCCTCGTCAAATTCAGCGGCGGCGTTCAGCCGTGCCGCCACGTGACCGTGCTTCCCGTAAGCCTTCTGGATCTCTTTCAAGCCCGTATCGACCTTCTTGCCGTTCGCAACGTCGCCCGGTTTCATGCCTAACGTATCGTCAAGTTCTTTTGTCGTTATTATCTGGTTCCCAAACCACTCAGCCTTTACCCACGAATAAACTGGGCCTTCATTGACCGGTATGGTCAAGTCAACGCCTTCGCAACCGGTCTTCGTCGCAGGCTTCGCGATCGGCTCTCCGAATGATGCGCGCAGGTGGCCCAGTTCACGGTAGATCGGATAAAGACCAAATTTCGGAAAAGTCTGCGCGGATTGGCGAGAGTATTCGAGGTCCATTGAGCTGCGCGTGGCTTCAATCAGTTTTTCTTCCGACACGCTCTGCGCGCCGGGAAAGTGAAGCGTGCAAATCTTCATCGGTACGTCTGCGACCCGAAACAAGTGTTCGCGTTCGGTGAGGTTGTATTCCACTTGTCCCGGCAGTTTGCGTTCAGCGAGCAGGTTCTGAAGTGCTTTCTTGATTGCGTCATTGGTGTTGCCAATGTCGGGCGCCGAACCGTTGAAAGAGGGAACCTCACGTTTGATCGCGGCGGCCAATTCATCGTCGGAAAACCAGATGAAATTATCGAAGACAACTGGTGACGATTGACCCTTGGCTTCTTCGAACTGAAACGTAATCGTCACGTTGTCGCCCACGTTACGGGTGCGGTATCCGACTTTCTTGAATAGACCGCTGCTCAGCAAACGCTGTGCTGCCGCGTTAATTGCTTCAACCGAAAACGTATCACCAATCTTTAAGCCACTCGAGGCGATTACAGTCTCGCTGGTCAAAGCTTGCAGACCTTCAGTTTCGATTTTGGCGATCTTTGGCTCGGTCTGCGCAAAGACGGCAGTAGCTATGAGAATGCATACACCGATTGTTGAAAGAATTCTGATAGACGTTGCTGTCATGGGACCAACTATACCAACCTAATTGAAAATTTACGCAGAGGTGAGCAGTTGCTATTATTAATTCCCCACTGGCTACGGGCGCTTATCGGAGGTCACGATAATGAAACTAGCTTTAATCTGTTTCTCCGTCCTGACGAGTCTCTCAGTGTCGTTTGGTGTGCAAGAGAAGCCCGCATCGCGCGAATGTCGCGGGAAACCGCTTCCAATCACGATATTACCTGGTCCGAAAATGAATGCTAAACAGTGTCAGTGGCAATGTTGGTCTTGGCCACGTGAACGGCTCGCTTGACGTTACGAGCGTGAGTGGTGGTGTGACCGCGACGCTACTCAGCCTGAGTCCGCAGGGCATTAAAATCAACAGCGTGAGTGGCTCGATCGAGATTGGATTCAAGAGCGAAGTCAACGCCGACTTCACCGCCGAACATGTCAGTGGTCAAGTTTATCTTGATGTGCCTAACGTCAGTCGTGAAAGTGAAGAGAAGTCGTCAACGTCCGCGCGCGCATCGGCGCCGGTGGTACACCGATCACGATCTCGAGCGTCTCGGGCAGTATCTGTCTGACGCGAAGTTAGCGATGTGTTTGGGCCACGGATGACACGGATATAAATCCGGATTTTTATCCGTGTCATCCGTGGCTAAATTACAAGACTACTGCTTCGGGTGGCACTCGACACACTGAAACATCGAGATGTCTCCCAGGTTGATGGGGTGTTTGAATGGTTCGTTCGCCTTGTGGCAGGTCTCGCATTTCCGAGTTGCCAATCCTCCGAGGTCAACCGGATGCTTGAAGTCGATGGTCTGAGGACCTGCCGCGGGCCTCGCTGAGTCTGCCAGCACAGTATGACAGATGTTGCAATCATTGCGAATCACTTTCCCCGTGTCACTGACGTGATCGCCGTCATGACAACGAAAACAACCGGACGAGTAGAGATGTCCGATATTGTTCGGATGAGTAGACCAGTTGGTTTTCATTTCGGGAAAGAAGTAGGTCTTGAAGATGCGCTGTGTTTCGCTGATCGCGGTTTTGATTGTGTCTGTCTTTTGCGAGTGCAACTGGCTGTAGTTTGTTCGATAAAAACCATCGAGCGCTGATGCAATCGAATTGACCGCTTCGGTTTCAGTCGTATACGGCTTGTTCAATGCTTCCGCTGCCTGCCGCTTGAGATAAGGCAGCGATGGATCGAGCCGGCCCGCCGCAAACGACTGGTCCAGAGCTACATCGGGCGGCAGGTACGTATGCGCCGGACGGTTGTGGCAATCAATACAATCCATGCGCCGCTTTTCCGAGGACACAATCTGTTCGGCGCTGAGCCGGCGAGTTCGATCGTAATACTCGGTCACATTTCCATTGCGATCCTGCACGCGAATCCATGGAATCACTTGCCGCTGCTTGTCGCTCGCGATGAAAGTGATTTGGTTACCGAGGTTCATGTGCCAGTGAATACCCGCTACCGGTCCACTCGAAGGATCGCCGCCACCGACGTTAATCAACATCCGTGTCTGTCGCAGAGAGTTTTGTTCGTCATAGGCGTAGTGATTGAAAGTCTTGAGCTGAGCGCCGTGAAACTTCGAAGGCCAGTGACACTGTTCGCACGTCTCATTCGCGGGGCGCATGTTGTGAACAGGCGTCTCGATTGGTCTCGAGTAGCTGTTGGTGGCGAGTGAAAAGAGTTGGCGCGCGCCGGACAGCTTGGAGCGAGCATACGACTCGGCGCCGTGGCCCACGTGACAATCAACACAGCGAATTCTGGCGTGTGACGTCGCATGGAACGCAACAAATTCGGGCTTCATTACGCTATGGCACGCCTCTCCGCAAAACTCGACGGACTCCGTGTATTCATAGGCGCGATAACTTCCGAAAGCACTGGCAGAAATAAATATGAAAGAGAGAGTAAGAATCACGATCGCGGTGTGGCGCTGTCGTGGATCGTTCAGATCAACTTTCGGATACGGCGCGATCTCGGAAGTTGGCGATCGCCTTCGTCTTCGTCGCTCCAGCCACATCCCCGTCACGATCACGAGCAGACCAAATATCAGGAACGAAGGCAGGATTACGTAGGTGACGATGCCGAGATAAGGATTGTCGGCTGTTTGCGACAACTCGATGAGAAACAGCAGCAGGATACTCACGACCGCGGCGATTACGATCATGGCGCCCGCGAAGCTTATGTAATTTCTGAACAGGGTTGGGGATTTTTGTTGTTCGCTCATCGGGAGTCTCAATGAGTTCTTAAAACACGCATAACCCCCGTGCCGTTCGGTTGACCAAACTGGCACGGGAGTGGTGGGGGAAACGCTTCGTCGTTATCTACTGGCTCGATCTCAGTTGCTTCATGTACTCGAGGAGTGCTTTTGCCTGATCCGCTGTTACACCCTTCTCACCGTAGGCCGGCATGTTGGGTGGCTTCTCGGGTTTCTTGCCTTTCAAGATCGCATCGATGTATTGCTCGTCGGTGAGGGTGGCGTCAAATTTCTTCTCAGCCTTTGGGCCGTGGCACATCTGGCATTTGGCTTTGTAATAAGCGGCGGGGTCAGATGGTTGTGCCTCACCCTGAGCAGGTGCAATGCTCAAAAAGACCGCGCTGAACAGGAAAATTGCTGCGATCGCGATGGTTGTGTTCTTTATGAGTTTCATCATGCCTCCTTGATGGCTAAGTGCAACGACTGTGCCCTGCGAAAAATCCCGCAAAACTCGACATAGCTAGGTGTCAACGCGAGCTTTTCCGCAGATGTCTGCGAAACTTTCCTCAGATTTTCTCTGCGCTCCCTCTGCGTCCTCTGCGCCTCTGCGGTTAAGAGGAAAAGATCACCGCAGAGGCGCAGAGGACGCAGAGGCAACGCAGAGGTTTAAAAACGCCACGATGGACCATTGTGGCAACGCGTACAGACGGAGAAATCGTCGCCACCGAACGTTCGCTGTCCGTTGTGACAGCTTGCGCAACTGAACGCACGCGCAGGCGCGTGATGATTCAAAGGCAGCGGCGCTGAAACCTGCTGCCCGCGCACCTGGTGACACGCCGCACAAGTCGCATCGTGACGTGCATGACTGAACCCAACGCGATACGCACGCGCTTGCTCTGAAGTGCGGACCAGCCGCCCGAGCTGATGGCACGTGCTGCACGACGATATGTTTCTCCCATTCGCCTGCGCGCCAGGCGTGTGACAGCTAAAACAAGTGACATGCGCATTTAGCCGCGCCGGAATCGACAGCCCCACACCACCACGATTGCGCCGGTGACAAGTAGCACAAGCCGCCCCACTGTGCTTCGCGTGATCGAACCTCGCATCGAAACTGCGCAGCGGTGGAAACGCTTTGACCTTTCCACTCTGCGCGTCTGTGTGACAGATCGTGCAAATCGCGCTCGCTGGATTTGAGAACTGCTGCGCATGACAACCAGTGCAAGGCGCGTGTGCAGCTTTGCCCGGTAACGCCGGTTGCGGTGAATTGTTTTCACGACGATGGCAAAGCAAACAGGGAAGCCGCGCGTGATTCCGATTGTCGTGTTTGAACTGTGAATAGTCAGTCTCGGACTGCTGCAGCACCGCATGGGCGAAGACTGTTTTGGCTGATTTATGACACGTATCGCAGTTTGCAGGCAGAGGTGCGAGCTCGCTCTCCTGATTATGACACGCGAAACACTTCGCGTGAGTGAGCGAGCGCGGCTTGTCTTCCGGTTCTTTCGTCTCATGGCAGTCGGCGCAATCGACATCCTCGTGCTTGTCATGTGCGAAAGAAATGCGAAACTCTGAGACAAATCCCGGGGCCTTCTTCTCACCAAAACTCGGAAAGGGAGGGCGTGACGTGTCGAGCGGCGTGGCTTTGACGTGGCAATTGGAACAGATCTTCGGAACCGGTCGCTCACGCGCGAAGAATTGTTGGCGATGACAACTCAGGCACGATGCGTGTTGTGGAAAGTCAGTGACATCTCCGCGAAGAACCTTGTGACACGAATTGCACGCGAGCTTTTGTTTCCCGACGTGAGTGGTATGCGAAAAGTCCGCGCGCGGTTGCGCTAACGTGAGACCGATCACGACAAATGTTAAGAGTGTTAGCACGAAAGCAATTATTCTTTGCGGCCGAAGTAGAAGCGCAGAGACGTGTACGGCAGGTGCGCGTGATAATTCTGCGGCCGTGGTCCAACAATCGTGCTTTCGTTGTAGTTGTAATACTGGTAGCCGACGTTCCAATCGAGCCGGTCGTGCAACTTGATCGCGAGCCGTGCTTCCGGCGATTGATAGCTCATCGGATAAGAGGCGATCAGCGTCCCCGGATTGCCCGCCGGATCGGCCACTCGATTTCCCTGACCGTTGTCTTTATTCACTCGATAAGCCGCGAACAGCGTCGCTCGGGGAGCGATGCGCGCCACCGTCTCCACGTAGAAGAAATTGTTCCTGGCAAGGTAGAGACTATTCCCCAGCGGATGCCGCACGCTGTTGAAGAAGTAGTCGACAATCGCCTTGCTGTTTATCCAGTGATAGTTGTAGCCGGCGCTGACTGAGAACCTCGAACTCGTGGTCCAGTCGAGTGACGAGGTAAAGATCCGCGATTTGATATTGACGCCAAAATCCTCAATCGAAACGCCTGCGATCTCGGAAGGATTCGAGTTGTCTTTCGTGATCACCGCGAGATTGAAAGCAAGCCGCGGGTTTGGTTTATACCTGCTCTTCGCCCGGACGTTCGTGTAGTTGTAATTGCCGATGCGTGAAAACACGTTGTCGGCCGTACCGTGCTCAGCGTCGAAGTAGATGGTCCATTCGCTAAGCGGCCGCGCCTTGAAACCGCCCAACACTGCGTGTGTGTTGTTGTGTTCGGTGAAACTTTCGGGAACGAGCGCCGTTGGTTGGTTAGCGCCGAGGTTGAAGCCGCTGATGGCCTCTTCGACGCGGCGTTGTGCGTATCGATAGCCGAGGTGGATCGAGTAGCGCGGATTAAACTGGTAATCGCCTTCGATCGTGTTCTGGATCTTTCGATAATCGGTGTTGGTTAGCACGTCGCGATTACTGAAACCGATCGTGTCAGTCCTAGTGCCGCGCGTGAGTGAAAAGAAATCGCTGAATAGCGCTGAGCCGGTGATCTCGAACGTATCAACTCTGAACGTGTTTGAAATTCGGAGCTTGTCGGTGGCCATGAACGTCAGGCCCAGATCGCCGAGCCAGCTCGGTCGTTCAGTGTCGCCAGTCAGGTTGTAGAGGCCGAGATTGAGAATGTTTGGCGTCGCGCCGGGCGGGCTTGGTGGAAATCCCGTGATGCGCGGATTCCAGTTTCGACCGGTGAAGCTCTCAGCAAACAAATAGTTCTGCTCGGCTTTGCTGTAAATGATGCGACCGGTGACGTCGAGTTTCTTCGCGATCAGCGTTTGCAGACTGAAACGCGTGTAGTTGACACTGCCGCGCGCCGGTTCATTACGATCGAAGCTGGTCAAACTCGGTGCGGTTGGATTGAGATTTATTCCAGGTGTGACTCCGAGATCGATCACGCTGTCGTCACGAAAGCGCCGGAAGCCTTGTAGGAACGAAAAGTTCAGCGGCCCGAGTTTACCGTCGGCGCCTACACGGAAATCGTTAGCGCGGGATTTAAGTTGCGAGAGGAGCATGAATTCATTTCCGCCGACGTGGTAGTTCGTGAAGGCTGGTCCACTGTAACGTTCGGGCGAGAAACCGATGTTGAAACGAATATGCTGGTTCTTCGGCAGGAGAGTGAGATCGAAGTCTCCTAACTTGACTCTCGTATCGTAGCCATGCTCGCCAGTGGTCAACTTGGGCGGAACACTAAACTGCGCGGGACTGAATACCCAGTTTGGATTTGCAAAGTTGTTAAGGAAGCGAAAGTATTTAAAACGACGATAAGTTGCGTCGAAGCGATACCATTCAGGTTGTTCGACATTCACGCGCAGATTACCCTGCGGATCGGCGCCCCAGCCCGTTGAGTTAACCAGAAACGTTTCAAAGAGCGATCCTTTGCCGTCACTCGACCTGAGCATGAAAGAACTGTCGAAGAGTCGTGGCCCAGCCTTGTAGTTTAGGTCGCTTTGATATTTGTTGAGATCTCCGTCGACACTGAGTCCGCGATATCCAAACTCCACACTGCCGATAGCGGTATAGTCTCCGGCTTTTTCTCCCGCTTCCGTTGGTGTATCAGTGGAATCAGACTTCGTAGGAGAAGGTGAGGGCGCTGGTTGTTGCGCGACTACACCGACAGTCACGCTCAGGACCATCACCAACCCGATTAGATGCAGCGAAATCTTTTGCTTCGTGCTCATGGCCCAATCCTCTCGTCAGCGGAAAAAGACCGGGCTCGTACGAGACCCGTGAATCTTGATGTGGCAATTCGTGCAATTTGCGTATTGCGCGTTCAGGTTGTGCTGTGGACCGGCGGGCTCATCCGCGCCGACACCGTGCGCGACGCTGTGACAGGTCAGACAGAGTTGTGCGACGCGGCTTGTCGACAATAAACGCGGATTGGACGAGCCGTGTGGCGTATGACACGCGATGCAACCGTCAGTCTTGACCGGTGCATGCTCGTAAACAAACGGACCTTGTTTGTCGGCGTGACACTTGATGCACGCGGCGTCGGCGCCGGTCGCGAGCCGCGTTTGTTTCAGCTCGAATCCGCCGTGTGGGTTGTGGCAATCGCTGCATCGCATCGCGCCTTCGAGCACTTTGTGATGGAACGGCAGGTTGAACTGGTGCTTCGTTTCGCTGTGACAACTGAGGCAAAGCTGTGGCTCGCTCTTCCGCAGCAGCTTCAGATCAGGCAAGCCAGGCTTTTGCGCATTTGCCGGCGATACGAAGACGTTCGAGGCTGCGAGTTGTCTTCCAGTCGGTGCAGAGTGGGTTGAATGGCAGTCAGTGCAACCGATGTCGTTGCGCCAGTGCTCGCCGCGGCGGAAGTTGTTGTGTTCCTCTCGGCCCGCGTGACAGCCTAAACATGTCTCGGAAGTCTCTTTCGACGATTTGTTCTTGAATGAAATGATCTTCTTCGGATCGCCTTCTTCGCTGTGGGCCTTGCCTGGACCATGACACGATTCGCAACCCGTAATCTTCTCTTTCCAACTGGCAAGCTTTGTGAGCTGGGCGTGCGAAGTGTGTGAGAAGTTTTTGAACTGGTCTTCGTGGCAGTCTTTGCACGCGTCGCTGCCGATGTAATCTTCAGACTTAAACTTTGCGACTTGGCCCGGACTGATCTGTGCGGATTGAGAAGGGTTGCGGTAGCTAAGCCAGCAGAGCGCGGCTAAGACCAAGCCAAAAATCACGATTGCTTTAATGAATTTACTCATCTTAGCCCTCACCTTTGGTTTTCGCGATTAACTGACCCTGGGCTCGGTAATTTTAGATTTTCTGCCCCTTGTGAAGATGTGACGAGCGTCACATTCACCCGGCAGCGATCGTCTGCAAAGCGGCTCGATCGCAAATCAGGATGGTGCCTGATGTTACGCGAATGATCCGGCGCTTATCAAGGTTTGCCAGGAGTCGTGTCACAGTTTCGCGCGAAGAGCAGATCATTTGTGCGAACTCTTCGTGTGTAAAAAACTTATCGAGGCTGTTCTCTTTGCTCAATTCAATCAGGAGTCTTGCCAACTTGGCACTGGCTGTTTGCGGTAAGACTAAAGACCTGGCCCGATTAGTAAGTTCTGCCAATTCCCGGCTCAATATTTTTGTTATTGCCTGGGTGGCGGTCTGGCTCTTTCGCATCAGTTCGATCAATTCGGCGTGTGAGACGAAGTCTGTGCGACATGGCTCGAGCGCCTTGACCGTTGTTTCGTAAGCAGCGTTCTGCAGTACTGAGTTCAACCCGAGCACGTCGCCGGCTTGTGCCAGACGCAGTATCACGACGCGTCCTTCACTCGACGAGATCGACACGGTCGCTCGACCCGTTCGCAGTACATGGACGCCGCGCGCGGGCTCACCTTCCGCGAACAGGACCTTTCCGCGCGGGTGCAGCAGACTCAGGTTACTGACATTGGCGGCGTGGATGGCTTGCAGGAACGAAGGGAAATCTGCTCCCGGTTGATTCATCGCCAGCCCGGCTGGCCCATCCATCTCTATTTGTTGTGCGCTCGGCATGTGAGCCCCCGGCTGAAACATCAATCACCCCCACGAGCGCAACGCTTATGCCAAGCGAAAACTGCTGGATTATTTGTGATTTGTGTCACGCCTCGGGGAAAATTTCCCAACCCCACCTCTTCGTGCGGAAGAATCCACTGCTGAAGACTTGGAAGCCCGCGAAAGCGGGCGAAAGCATAAAGCCTGGGGCGCAAGCCCCAGGATCATGAAATAAAAAATTGGCAGAGCCCGCGATAGTGGGCGAAAGCGTTTAGGACCATCCGCTGTCGCCCACTTTCGCGGGCTCATAATGTTTGACTGCCCTGATCCTGGGGCTTGCGCCCCAGGCTTTATGCTTCCGTCCGCTTCGCGGACTCGGACCAGCAGACACTCGGGGCTACCCGTACAGATGTCATGCCGTGGTAGTCAGGTGTTGGTGGAAGAGTTTGGCGCTGGCTTCGAGGAAGTCGTAGGAGGTGACGATGCCTACTAGCTGATCGTTATCAACAACGGGAAGACAGCCGACGCGGTTTTGGCGCATGAGCTCGATCGCTTCAAGGGATGAGGTTGAGGGGGAGACGGTGACGGGGTTTGTGAGCATGATTTCGCGGACGGTGGTTAGTTTCGAATGGTTCGCACTCTTGATCATCATGCGGAGCAGACCACGATGAGTTACCAAACCAACCAGACGTCCTTCCTGATCTTCGACCGGCACGTGCCTGATGTGTTGCCAGTCCATCACACTCGCCGCCAGATCGATCAGATCATCCGGGCTAACAGTGAAAAGATCCGTCGACATGAACTGGCCGACAGTACGATACCCATGCTCCCACTCTTCACTATCCGTCTTCTCAAGCACGGGCCAGCGATGAACTGGTTCACTCTGCTTCTGGTTCGCCAAAATTTCAGCAGTCAATCGTCTGTGGCTCGCGTCTTTCGAAGCTGAACTTCCGATCGCCGAAAGCGACTTCATTATCCAGCGCGCTCCGGTTTGCCCGCTGCGCGCCCGTTCCTCAATGATGCCCAGGTACGTGTCGATGTCGCCGCTCGTTACATGCGCATTAATCAATCCCTGGCGCGCAAGCGGAAGCAGTTGGTCCAGGATGAGCGCGGCTGCGTTATGGCTTTGCCCGTCAAGCCATTGGAATTGCGCATCAAGTCCATGCCTCGCCGCGCGGAAAAAGTTTAGCTTTGCATCATCAAACGCCATCTGCGTCGCAATCTCGCCGTATACTTGCGGCACCGCAACCATCAAGCCGGTAAAGAAAGCCGCATTCGCAACTTCATCCACAATCGTTGGACCAGACGGCAGCGCACGATTCTCGATGCGCAAGTGTGGAACTCCGTTATGCACACCGTAGCAAGCGCGATTCCAGCGCCAGACAGTACCGTTGTGCATGCGCAAAGCGGAAAGCAAAGGCGTCTCACCACGCGCCAGCACAGCAAACGGATTCTCATCCGGTTGCGTGATCATGATCGGACGAAAGCGCGTGATCTGATCGTGAAAGAGCTCGATCACAGAATGCTGCAGCCAACTATCGCCGAAACTGACTCGCGTCGGCTGGTTGCGCGCCAGTTGCGGACGCGAACGTTCGTCAGTTGAGTGCTGAAACAGGGCCACGCGTGTTTCCTGCCACAATCGTTGACCAAACAAGAGCGGGGAATTGACTGCAACAGCCAGCACAGGCGCCGTGATCGCCTGCGCGACGTTGTAATGATTGGCGAATTCCCGAGCGTTACTCTGGAAATGAACCTGAAAACTCGTGTTGCACGATTCCATCATGATGTTGTCGTGCGTCAGTTGCAGCTCGTCTAATCCCTTGATGTGAATCGAGAGTGGGCCACCACGCATCCGGATCACTCCTCGATCCAATTCGTGATAACGCGCGACTGGCGTGAGGTTATCGAGCGTCAGATCTGACTTTTGCAGCGTCGGTAGAATGCCGGAAAGAAGAATGTCGACATTCTGAGTCGCAGCACTTTTGCGCGCGATCTCGATCACTTGCGCGAGCTCTTGTTCCATCCGGCTGAAACAGTCGTTCTCAAGCTTCAGCGGGGTAAGATTGGCTTCGAGATTGAATCGCGCGATTTCAGTCGTCAGCCGTGCGTCATTGGCTTGCTTCAGTACTTCGAGTGAAACGGGCGCCGGCCTAAAATAACGATCGATGAGAAACATCTCCTGCTCTGCACCGATGCGCGTTACGCCAGTCTCCACACGTCCATTTTCCAGCATGAAGGCGAGTGCGCGCAGGTCTTCCAGCAGTGCCTTCATGAAGGCTTGCGCCTTCGTCTCATCAGCGTGTTGTTCGACTTGATGCTCGCCCATATTCATTGATCAGGATTCCAGAAGTTACATGATTCACAGGAGTGGGTCGCAAGGGACGCGCAACCAGGACCGGACACGGCGACTGGCGCAGCACGCGATCCACATTCGAACCAAACAACGCCCGCATCCCAAAGCCGGCACCGTGCGCGCCCACGCTAATCAAATCGATCTCATTCTTCTCGGCATAATTCAGGATCTCTCGATACGGATGACCTTCACTCACCGCAGTTTTGACGTCACACCAAAAATGCACTTCAGGCGGCACCACTCGTTGGAGTCGACGCGCGGCAGTGTGATACGCAGATTCGCCGCTAACCGGAAACCAGGCGATCTCAGGCTCACCCACTGAGTGCGGTGGCAACACGTGCAGCAGATGTAATTCGGCCTGGTGCTCCTGCGCGATCGACAATCCATACTTCAACGCAAGCTCCGAGTAATCGGAGAAGTCGTAGGCCACCAGCACCCGCGCGAGATTGTCGACGATCTCCTGCTCGTTGTTGTGCATAACAAGCACGGGACACGGAGCGCTTCGACAAACTGACTCGGCCGTCGATCCAAGTAGCGCCGCACGATGAGGTCGACGCCTCGATCGCATCACGATCAAATCAACACTATCGACTTGCGCTTGCATCATGATCGCTTCGCCAACATCAATGGCAGTAACAGCGACCAGCCGCCAGTTCGCGTCGATAGAAGGCAGTTGCTCTAACACGGACGCTCTCAGTTTTTCCTCACCATCGACGTCCAGCGTGCAGTGGAAGAAAATCAACTCTGCTTCGTGCGCATGTGCGAGCGCAGCGGCATAACGCACCGCTTTTCCGGAGTGGGGCGACAAATCAGTCGGGCAAAGAATGCGTTTGATATTGATCATGATTGGGCCCTCCGTCTTAAGGTCTAATCGCCACTTTCATTACGCCGTCGAGTCGCTCACCAAACAGATCGTAAGCTTGCCCAATATCGTCCAGAGCGAAAGTGTGCGTGAGCAGCGGCGTCAGATCGACGCGACCATGTCGAATAACCTCCATCAACCGGCGCATGCGTTCTTTCCCACCGGGACAAAGCGTCGTTACGATGCGATGATCGCCAATGCCGGCGGCGAATGCTTCATACGGAATCGCAAGCTTGCCTGAGTAAACACCGAGACTCGAAAGCGTTCCTGCCGGTCGCAGACTCCGCAACGCGCTTTCAAAAGTCTGTTGGGTGCCGAGTGCTTCGATACACACATCGGCGCCGCCACCGGTCAGACGTTTTACTTCTGCGACAATATCAACATCTCGATAGTCGAGAGTGACATCCGCGCCCATGCGTTTCGACATGGCAAGTCGACTCTCATCACCATCGACGCCGATGATCAGACCCGCTCCCATCAGCTTTGCACCGGCTGTCGCACACAAACCGATCGGGCCCTGGGCGAACACGACAACCGAGTCGCCGATCTTTATTCCGGCTGACTCCGCGCCGCTGAAGCCGGTCGACGCGATGTCGGCAAGCAGGACCACCTGCTCCTCTGTAAGCTCGTCAGGAATCTTTGCGAGGTTGGCTTGCGCGTAAGGTACCTTGAGATATTCAGCTTGCGCGCCGTTGATGGTATTGCCGAAGCGCCAGCCGCCGAGCGCCTCGTAGCCTTCGCCATGACCGCATTGTGACGAGTGACCGGATAAGCACGCGCTACATTGGCCGCAAGGTGTGATCGCTCCGACGAGTACGCGATCGCCGATCTCATACCCCGCAACGCCTGCACCGATCTCCTCGATCACTCCGACCGGTTCGTGACCGATCACTAACCCGGGCGCAACCGGATATTCACCTCGCACGATGTGAAGATCGGTCCCGCAAATCGTGGTGAGCGTCACGCGAATAACTGCTTCACCCACACCCGCTCGTGGTTTGTCTACCTCTTCGATTCGGATGTTGTTCTTGCCGCGAAAAACATTTGCTTTCATTTCAATGACTCCGTCCGTAAGAGCCGGACATCATGCGATCGAGTGCGTCGTCGATGTTACGCAAACGTGCTTGCAGTATCTGGCGCTTGGCTTCGGTTTCTTCTTTGACCAGGGCTTCACAGAGATCCTCGCGCTCGCCGTGCAAGCGATTCCATATAAATCCATCTTTCCCGCCAATGGGGATTGCAGCTAACTGAACAGTGCGTTCTTCGCGCATGATTTGCCTCCTTCGAAACTATGAATGCAAAACTTCCCAATACTTTTCCTGAACCTGTTTGGCCCAACGCCAGAAAGGCCCTTGCCTCACTGTTGCCGGTTCGTTTGTAGAAAGATCTTTGTGCACGTAAAGCTCATCGAGCACGAATCTCATCTCGTGTTGATAACGTGAAACAGGTGCGCGTCCTTCGATTTCGGCCGCCAGATTCGCGGCCGCAACTTCGGCTTGCCGCGCAGCCATGTGGCCCATCTTCGGGCCGTCGAAATTTGCGCAATCGCCAACCGCGTAAATCCGTTCCTGAGCGGCGACACGCATTGTCGAATCGACGTGGATGTAACCTTCTTCGTTAGTGATCCCGAGGTATGAGGCAGCCGATGAACCGCGAAACGGTGGAACCAGCATTAGGAGATCGAAACTGATTGCGTCTCCACTCGTGATGGCGGAGTTTTCCCTCAGTGATTCGATTCGGAGGTTGGACAGGAATTCTATCTGCTGTGCATCGAGTGCTTTCTTAATCGCAGCGGCGGCAGTAGCGTCGCCAAGTTCTGCTTCGAGTGTAGTGGGACTGACGACAGTTATTCTGACGCGCTCGCGTTCGCCCTTCTCCTCGAGGTGGCGCGCGAGAGCAAAGGCGCTTTCGTACACCGGAACAGGCAAGCGCGCTCCCGGACATTGACCAAAAACAGCTCTGCCTGCGTGAAGGTTCTTGACTGCTTTTCCAAAGTTGATTGCCTTACCGACGTTCAACAGATGATGTGCATGCTCATAGAATCCGAGGATGCGCTCGGTTGCCATACGCCGTCCGAGGGCAAATACGAGATAGTCGTAAGGAAGCTTTCCTTCCACCTCGCCGTGGGCGATGGTGATCGTTCTTTCGAATGGATCGATGCGAGCGACTTCGGCTTCGATGAAGTTGACTCGTCGATTCAGCATCGTTTGCCTCAAATCGAACGAGACGTCGGCGGTCTCGACTTTACCAAAGGCAAGTTTCACGAGTGCTGGATAGAAAACGAACTGCCTGCACCGCGAAACGAGCGTGATCTGATGCTCGTCGCCGAACTGCTCGGCGAGACGCTCCGCGGCTACGACACCGCCGAACCCGCCGCCCAATACTAAAACCTTTGCCATCGCTACAGTCTCCCCAGAATGCGGGGCTGTGCACGACCCGTACCAAGTAATCTTTTGAAGATTTAGCTGAGGTTTAGGAATGAAGTTGCGAGGTATTTCGCAACCCGCCGAAATTTCCCGCAATGAGGTTTCACGCAAAGACGCAAAGATCGC
>Ga0134121_10000221_pt1 | contig 68573 bp, 53 predicted proteins | sample KB301_FD_96463 | JGI IMG/M metagenome (GOLD analysis project Ga0134121, IMG submission 96463) | Terrestrial soil microbial communities without Nitrogen fertilizer from Kellogg Biological Station, Michigan, USA - KB3-0-1 | ecosystem: Environmental > Terrestrial > Soil > Unclassified ...
CAGGTGACCGCCTTCCCGAGCGGCAACGAGGCCTGCGCCTCGGCGCCCTCGACCTGCATCTCGGTCACCCCGTCCCCGATCACCACCCCTGACTTCACGATCTCGGCGGCCCCGACCTCGGTCTCCGTCGTGCAAGGCTCGACCGGCAACACCACGGTCACGACCGCGGTCTCCGGTGGCTTCAACGCCGCCATCTCGCTCTCGGCCTCCGGTCTGCCGGCGGGCGTGACGGCCGCCTTCAGCCCCAACCCGATCGCGGCGCCCGGCTCCGGCAGCTCGACGCTGACCTTCACCGCGTCCGCGGGCGCGACGCTGGGAACCTCGACGGTCACCATCACGGGCACCGGCGGCAGCGTCACCCACACCACCACCGTCAGCCTGACCATCACCAGCGTCCCGACCCCCGACTTCACGATCTCGGCCTCGCCGAGCTCGATCTCGGTCGCCAAGGGCTCCTCGGGCAACTCGACGATCACCACCGCGGTCTCCGGCGGCTTCAACTCCGCCATCTCACTGTCGGCCTCCGGCATGCCCACGGGCGTGACCGCTTCCTTCAGCACGAATCCGATCGCCGCGCCCGGCTCGGGCACCTCGACGCTGACCCTCACCGTCGCCACGACGGCCGCCGCCGGCACCTCGACGATCACCGTCACCGGCACCGGCGCCAGCATCACCCACACCACCACGGTCACCCTGACGGTAACCGGCGGCACGACGCAGCTCATCGGCAACCCCGGCTTCGAGAACGGCTCGGGCAGCCCCGCGCCGTGGACGACCACTCCGGCCGTCATCGACAGCTCCGCGGCTGAGCCGCCCCACTCCGGCACCTGGAAGGCGTGGCTCGACGGCTACGGCACGACCCACACCGACAGCATCCTGCAGACGGTGTCGATCCCGTCGACCGCCACCACCGCGACCCTCGCCTTCTGGCTGCACATCGACACGGCCGAGACGACCACGACGATCGCCTTCGATACCCTGAAGGTGCAGATCCGCAACACCGCGGGCACGGTGCTCTCGACCCTCCAAACCTTCTCCAACCTGAACAAGAACACCGGCTATGCGCAGCGGACCTACGACGTGACCGCGTTCAAGGGTCAGACTGTCCAGATCTTCCTCGTCGGCACGGAGGACAGCTCGCTGCAGACCTCCTTCGTCGTTGACGACTTCACTCTGAACGTCAACTAACCCAAGCGTCGAAGTCCGCTTGACACCGGCGCCCCTCTCCCTCAGGAGGGGGGCGTTTCCTTTTGGGACTCAGTTTCACCGGCGCCAGGCACCTCAAAGGTATAGGCAATCGATTTCTTGAGAAGGAGATCCTCGATGCGCAAGCTGTCTCTCCTGATGGGTGCCTTGACCCTCTTGCTGATCGCAAGCGTTGCGATCGCCGCCCCCCGGCCGGCGGCCGAATGGCCGTCCGTCGACAAACAGCTTCGGCAGGGCAGGGTCGAGGCGGGCAGCGCTCTCGAAGCCCTGATCCTCGACAACCAGGACTTCAGGATGCTCCGCCCCGAAGAGGCGAGCGACAAGATCCCGGTGCCGCTGTGGCTGCGCGTCTACTGGCGCAAGGGCCACCCGGAGTCCGGCTACTCGGCGGCCGACCCCACGGGCGGCTACCCGCTCGTTCTCAAGGAGGTCTACGAGTGGATGCTCACCCACCAGGACCTGCGGCCCCATTCGGCGGATGAGCCCAAGGCTGCCGGCTTCGAGGGCGATCGCGACGGCGACTCCCTGGCAGTGATCACCGCCGCCAGCACGGTCGGCACCAACCTCCGGACCTCCGGCGCCCAGACCTCCCCGCGCAGCGAGTCGGACATCCGCATCAACTATTGGAATCCGCTGAAGATCGTCGCCGCCTCCAACAACATCAGCGCCAGCGGTCAGCAGGCCCAGCTCTACTCCAGCGACGGCGGCGCGACCTGGGGCCAGAGCTTCCTCCCCCTCACCGGCACCGACGCCTTTCATTCCGATCCGGCCGTCGACTGGACGTCGGACGGCACGGCGTGGTCGACCACCATCGGCATCAAGGGCAACACGCTCAAGATGCGCGCCTACAAGTCGACCAACGGCGGCCAGACCTGGACTTTCGACAACACCTTCTCCGGCACCCAGAAGAACACCGACAAGGAGCTCATGTGGGTCGACCACAGCGCCACCTCGGCGTTCAAGGACAACATCTACGCCTGCTGGCACAACGGCAATCCGGCCTTCGCCAACCGGCGCAACGGCCCGGCAGGCGCCTGGCTGGCCACCCCGGTCCAGGTGAGCGGCGCCGAGTCCACCGGCACGGCCATCGGCTGCGACGTCAAGACCAACAGCGCCGGTGACGCGTTCATCTTCTGGCCGACCACAGGGAACCGCAAGATCGTGGTCGCCAAGTCGGTCAACGGCGGCTCGACCTGGCCCACCAAGACCGTCATCGCCACCACCTTCGACAGCTTCGACATCGGCATTCCAGCCATGGCCAGCCGCCGCGCACTGATCTACGTCTCGGGCGGCACCTACAAGACCGCCACCGTCAACAACGTCTACGCCACCTGGACCGACCAGACCGGCGTCACCGGCTGCAACGCGCCCGCAACGAGCCGGGCACCAACGCCGCCTCGACCTGCAAGAGCCGGATCTGGTTCGCCCGCTCCACCGACGGCGGCACCACCTGGGGCGCGCCGGCGATGCTCAACAACCAGGCTTCGAAGAACGACCAGTTCAACCAGTGGATGGGCGTCGACGAGGGCACCGGCCGCCTTGCCGTCATCTACTACGACACGGTGAACGACGCCGCCCGGAAGAAGACCGACGTCTGGTATCAGACTTCCACCGACGACGGCGCCACCTGGAGCGCTGCCGTCAAGATCACCACGGCCACGACCGACGAGACGGTCGCCGGCGCCGATTCCGGCAACCAGTATGGCGACTACAACAGCCTGTCGATCTTCGCCAGCAAGATCTTCCCGTCCTGGACCGACCGCAGGAGCGGCGGCAAGGAAGAGATCTGGACCGCGCCCATCACGGAACCGTAAACCTGACGGGATTCTCCCATTGGCCCGCGGCGGCATTCAGCCCGCGGGCAGTCCTGTCTTTAGAGTATTTGTCGTCAAAGGCTAAATAAAGCGGCCGGCAGCGGAAGCGCAGGAAAGTCGTTCTCTTTTTGTAAAACAACTCGCCACGGGCTGGGTTTCAATGGTATATTACGCCTTATGAGCGCCCGACCCTTTGCTTCCGGAATGATTTCCTTCGGCCTCGTCTCCATCCCGGTGAAGCTTTATTCCACCGGCGAGAGCGCGGCTGGCATTCAACTCAACATGATGCACAAGAAGTGCGGTTCCCGGGTGAGGCAACAGTATTACTGCCCGGTCGACAATGAAATCGTGGGCCGCGACGAAATGGTCAAAGGCTATGAGTACTCGAAGAACCAGTATGTCCTCTTCACGGAAGAAGAGCTCAAAGCGCTGATTCCGGAGCCGACCAACGCGGTCGAGATCACCGAGTTCGTGCCCCTCGAGCGGGTGGACCCGTTGTATTACGAGAAGTCCTACTACCTGGGACCCGACAAGGGGGGCGACCGGCCCTACCGCCTGCTCGCCGAAGCGATGAAGCGAACGGGCCGCGCCGCCCTGGCGCGCTACTCGGCCCGCGGCAAGGACCAATTCGTGCTGCTGCGGCCCTTCGAAACGGGCCTCATCATGCAGCAGCTCCGCTACGCCGACGAGCTGCGCTCCTTCGGCGAGGTACCGGTGGGGCCGGCCGAGGTGAAGGAGCCGGAGATCAAGCTCGCCATCCAGCTCATCGAGCAGATCGCCACCGACTCCTTCAAACCCGAGGAGTACGAGGACAAGCAGCGCCTGCAGGTGCGGGCGCTGATCGAACGCAAGGTGCAGGGCGAGGAGCTCACCGCACCTCCTGTCGAGGAGCCCAAGGCGCAGGTCATCGACCTGATGGCGGCGCTCAAGGCGAGCCTCGCCGCCGCCGGAGGCAAGGCTCCGGCCGTGGCGGCTCCGGTTTCGCTCGCCGACCGCAAACCGGCCCGCAGGTCCCCGCGCTCCGAGGGCGAGCCCGCGACCGCCGCGCAAGCAGTCAAGAGAAAAAGCTCAAAGAAGTAGCGCGTTCGCGGTACACTGGGGGCGATGAACCGGTCCTTCGCCCTCAGTCCGCCGGGCGCACTGGAAAGCCCGGCTCTTCCCAGCGGCTACTCGACCAAGGATGTCGCGGCCCTGCTCGGCCTCTCCGCCGGCCAGGTACGCTCCTACGTCCGCGCCGGATTCCTGGCGCCGCGGCAGGGGCCGCGCGGCGACTATTACTTTTCCTTCCAGGATCTCGTCCTGCTGCGCACCGCCAAGGGCCTGCTCGCCGCCCACGTGCCGCAGCGGCGTATCCACCTCGCGCTGCAGAACCTGCGCGAGCAACTCCCCGAGGGCCGCACGCTCACCGGCGTCCGCATCTCCGCCGAGGGGCACCACGTGGTGGTGAGGGACGGCCGGGACGTGTGGAACCCCGAGTCGGGTCAGGCGCTGTTCGACTTCGAGCTCGCCGAGCTGGCCCGCGAGGCTTCGACCCTTCCCCTGCGGACGCCCACGCAACCCACGCTGACGACGGCGCCGGAGACGGCCGAATCCTGGTTCGAGCACGGCAGCCAGTTGGAGTACGACGACGCGACCGACGAAGCCATCGCCGCCTACAGCCGCGCCCTGAAGCTCGACGCGGGTCTTGCCGACGCCCACCTCAACCTCGGCCGGTTGCTGCACGAGCGGGGCGAGACCGTCGAAGCCGAGCGCCACTACCGGCAGGCTCTCGCCGCCCGGCCCGACGACGCCACCGCCGCTTTCAACCTTGGCGTGGCCCTGCAGGATCTCGGCCGCCTGCGCGACGCCGCCGAGGCCTATGAAACCGCGCTCGGCAGCGAGCCCCGCTACGCCGACGCGCACTACAACCTGGCGGGAGTCTACGAGCGGCTGGACGAGAAGGAAGCGGCGTTCCGGCATCTCAGCGCCTACTGGAGACTGCTCCAGAGCACTTCCTAGTTGATGTCCCTTTGAGTCCTTGTTTTCCCGCAGGCGCGCGATATATTGCCGCGCCATGAACAACCTCTGCCGCCGCCTCGTCGCCTCCCTTCTCGGCTTGCTGGCCGTTTCCGGAACCGCCGTCGCCATCGAAGGGAAATGGACCCCCGAACAGATCCTCGAGCTCGGCCCCCAATGGCTGCGCGAGCAAGGTCTCCAGGTGGCGCCGGAAACCCTGTGGAGCCGCGAGGGCGGCGGGTTGCTGGACGCCGCCGTACGGATCGGCGGCTGCTCGGCCGGCTTCATTTCCGAGCGCGGGCTGCTGATCACCAATCATCACTGCGCCTTCGGCATTCTGCAGCAGCACTCGACGCCGCAGCGCGACCTCATCACCCATGGTTTCCTTGCCCAGGCTCCGGCGGACGAGCTCCCCGGCTCCGGCGTCCGCGCCACCATTCCCCACCGCATCACCGACGTCACGGCCGAGGTCGAAGCCGCGGTACCGGCCAAGGCGGACGACCTGGCGCGATTCAAGGCCATCGAGCGCAAGAAAAAGGACCTGGTGGCGGCCTGTGAGCAGCAGGCGAACCGCCGCTGCGAAGTGACGACCTTCGACGGCGGCGTGCGGTACCAGCTCAACGAGAGCCTCGAGTATCCCGACGTGCGGCTGGTCTTCGCGCCGCCGCGCGCCGTGGGCGAGTACGGCGGCGAGGTGGACAACTGGAGCTGGCCCCGGCATACCGGCGACTTCGCCCTGCTCCGCGTCTACTCCGCGCCGGACGGCAATCCCGCCGCCCATGTCACAGCCAACGTTCCCTATCACCCGCAGCACTTCTTCCCCGTGGCTACCGAAGGGCTCGAAAACAACAGCTCCGTCATGCTGGTGGGTTATCCCGACCGGACGTATCGTTCCTACACCGAGGCCGAGATGGCCGAGCGGGCAACGCTGTTCTACCCGGGAATCAGCGCCCTCTATCGTGCCTGGCTCGACGTGATGGAAGCCGCCTCGGCCCAGAACGAGACGGCGCGCATCGCCCTCGCCGACCGCATCAAGAGGCTTGCCAACAACGAGAAGAACGCCCGCGGGCAGGTGGCCGGCCTGCGCCGCGGCCACATCCTGGAGACCAAGGCCGAAAGCGAGAAGGCGATCGTCGCCTGGGCCGCGCAGCATCCCGAGCAGAAGGACGCCCTGGCGGCGCGCGAAATCCTCGCCCACCTGGTGGCCGAGCGGCGCCACACCTGGGACCGCGATTTCCTCCTCGATCAAATGCACCGGGGCCCCAAGCCTCTCGACCTCGCCCTCTCCCTGGTGCGCTGGGCCGGCGAGAAGGCGAAGCCCGACCTCGAACGCGAGCCGGAGTACCAGGAGCGCAACCGCGACATCCTCCGCGAAAGGCTGGAGCGGGACCAGAAGCGCATGCACCCCGCCACCGAGGCCGCGCTGCTGACCGACGTCCTCGCCCGTCTCGCCAACCTGCCGGCGGATAGTCGAGTGCCGGCGGTGGAGGCCTTCGCCGGTGGCGCCAGGGAGCGCGCGGCCTTGCGCTCCCGGGTCGACGACCTTCTGGCCCACAGCAAGGTCACCGATCTCGCGGAACGCAAGAAGATGTTCGACGAAAGCGCGGAGCAGCTTCGGGCCCGTCACGATCCCCTTCTCGACCTCGCCGTCAGCCTCGACGCCGAGCTGAGAGCCCTCAAGGAGCGCAACGACCGCTTCGAAGGCGCGATCTCGCGGCTGCGTCCGCGCTGGCAGCGGGCGGTCATCGCCCACGCCGGTAAGCCCGTCGCCCCGGACGCCAACGGCACCTTGCGGGTGACCCTCGGCCACGTGCAGGGCTACGTGCCGCGGGACGGCATGTGGATGCGCCCTCAAACCACGCTCGCCGGCGTGGTGGAGAAGAACACCGGCGAGGAGCCTTTTGCCGCGCCGAAGGAGCTGCTGATCGCCGCCGCGAAAGCTCCGATGAGCCGCTGGGCCGCTTCCAAGCTGAAGGACGTGCCCGTCAACTTTCTCGCCGACGCCGATACCACGGGCGGCAACTCGGGAAGTCCGGTGCTCAACCGCAAAGGCGAGCTGGTCGGGGTCAACTTCGACCGCGTCTGGGAGAACGTCGCCAACGACTTCGGCTACGACCCCAACGTGGCTCGCAACGTCAGCGTCGACGTCCGTTACCTGCTGTGGATGCTGGAGGCCTTGAACGGCGAGGCGGCCAAGCCGCTGCTGAAGGAGATGGGGGTGCCGGAGAAGGCGCGTTAGACGCCCATAGGCGTTAACTTTACTGCGAGCGCCCCCGCCCAAGACCCTCACCCCTGCCCCTCTCCCGCCCCCGCCCAATCCCCCACACCGGGAGAGGGGAACCCAGTTGGAGCTACCTCGCAGGTCTCCCTCTTCTCCCGGTGAGGGGGGTTGGGAGGGGGCGGGAGAAGAGGGCCGGGGTGATGAGGGTCTTGGGCGGCTCCCTAGCCCAGCGGCGACGGCCGCGGCGCTTGCGGGACGGTGAGCGCCGCCACGCGCCGGAATCCCCGGGTTTCCGCATCGCGGCGCACCGCCGTGAGAAGGATCTCGCCCGCCGGATCCTTCATCCCGCGCAGGATCTGTCCCAGGGCCAGCCGCGCTTCCATTCCCGAGGCGACGAACCCGGTCCGGTCCGCATCCGAGATCGCCTGCCGCAGGTCGTGAAGCGCCTTGGGGGTCTGGCCGCTGGCCGCGGCGATGCGGGCCAGGGGAGCGGCCATCTCAATGCGGAGCTGCAGATCCTCGCTGTTGCCCAGCCGTGACCGCGCCTCCACCGCCGCGCGACAGGCATCCGGCAACGCACCCTGGGCGAGGAGAGCTTCGCTCAGCACGGTCAGCGCCAGCGCCTCGCCGCCGTCCATCTTGCGCTTCTCGTACCAGGCGGCCGCCTCCCGGGCCAGCTTCGACGCCTCGGCGGGGCGGCCAGACGCCAGCGCCAGACGGGCCAGATCGAGGCGGATCTCCGTCGCCTGCAGGTTCCAGCCCAGGGAAGAGCTGATGTCGAGAGCTTCCTGAGAAAACTTCCGTGCGCCGTCCAGGTCGCCCGCCGCGCGGGCGGCCCATCCCAGGCTGCGCAGGGCCGCGGCGCCGAGGGATTTGGCACCCAACTCCTTCGCGAGGCGGAGCTGCTCCGCACTGAAATCCCGCGATGCGGCGAGATCCCCCCGGTCGTAGGCCAGGTGCGCCTGTGCGCCCAGAAGGCGGGCGACGCCGAGCTTGTCGCCCACCCGGCGCTTCGCCACCAGCCCTTGAGAGGAACGCTGCCAGGCGGCGTGGAGCTCGCCGGACCGCGCCGCGACGTCGTCCAGCGCGGTCAGCGTCGAGGCCGGGAGGAGCGAGTCCGGCGGTTGGTGGAAGCTGGAAAAGGCTTTCGCGTGGCGGCTTCGAGCCCCTGGGAGATCGCCTTGGAGCGCCAGGACGATGCCGAGGTTGCCGAGAGCCTGGGCCTCCACTGCCGGATTGACCATGTCCTCGCCCAGCTGCAGGGCGTTGTCCAGTTGCTCCCGGGCTGCCGCCAACTCGCCCTGGGCGCACAAGACCTGGGCGAGGAGGTTCATGCAGACCGTCTGCATGACGCGATCGCCGATCTCCACGTTCCAATGGTGGGCCTCGTCGAGCAGCCGACGAGCCTCGCCGAGGTCGCCCCGCTCCCAATGCAGCTCGGCCAGAAGGTACAGCTGAGAGGCCATGCCGATGCCGCTGCCCGTCCGCCGGGCGATTGCCAAAGCCTCCTGATCGGCCTTCTCCGCGCCGGTGAGATCGCCCAGGCTCTTGAGGGCCTGAGCGAGATTGGCCAGCGCCATCCCAACCTGCCACTGGTGGCCGGCCTGCTGCGCCAGGTCCCGAGCCTCGCGAAACAAGCCCAGGGCCTCCTGCGGCCTGCTCATCCTCACCAGGGCGAGGCCCTGCATGATCAGGGCTCGCGAGACCAGCGTGATCTGGCCGGACTTCCGGCCCTTGACCGCCGCCGATTCGGCGGCGTGAAGCTGGGTGGCAAAGTCCGACAGGCGAAGAGCGTTGCGGCTTTCGGCGAGATCGATCCGTGGATCGAGGCCCGGCGGAGCCGGGAGCCGGCGCAGAGCCGCGATGGCGGCCGACGCCTCCGTGCCGTGGCCGCCCGCCGTCAGGCTGTCGGCGAGTTGCAGCCCGTAGTCGATCTCGTCCGGGAAAAAGGTCCAAAGCGAGCGGTAGGTCTCGGCGGCCCGGTCCCACTGCTTGCTCGCCTGATGAAGCCGCGCCTCGATGGCCAGCCGCTCCTCGCGCGACAGCGAGGCGGCCAGCTCCGACGCCTTGCGCGCCTCGGCCACCGCCTTGGAGTCGTAGCCCAGTCCGGTCCAGGCCTGGGACAGGGCTGAATGGATCACAGCCGAGTCGGGATCGGCAGCCGCGGCCTTTTGCAGCAACGCCATGGCCCCCGGCGGATCGAAGGCCCGCAGCCGCAGCAGCCCTTCGTTGTACAGCCGAGTCGTCTCGGCGCTCTTCGGCTGGAGGGCGCGAGCCTGCCGCGCCTGCTCGGGTGACAGCGCCTCCACGCCCAACGACTCGCGCAAGCTCGTACCGGCTCGGGAAACCAGCTCGAACAACCCCGATCCGGTGCCCACCTCGGCCACCGAGAACAAGGTGGAGGCTTCCGGCACCCGGACGACTCGGAGGTCGAGACGAATCTTGTCCCCCGTCGAGAGATAGCTGCCCAGGACGACCCGATCGGCTCCCAGCGCGGCGTGCAGGCGCTGGAGGTCGCCTCGGCGCAGGCTGCCGTCCTCCTCGAAGGCGAGCGACCTCTGGGCCTGGGTCACCATCTCGCCGCGGAGAACCCGCAGCTTCCCACCCGCCGCCAGCTCGGTGGTGAGCATCTCGGGCAATGCCGACTGAAGCCAACCCGTCTCGGCTTTCGGCGACAGACTGCGGAACTCGAGCACCACCACGGATAGACGGGTCTTCGTCGCCGTGGCAAGTCCGGGCACGCCCGAGTCCCGGCGGGAGTGGAAGTGGAGGAATCCCAAGAGAACCGCACCCAGGAGGATCAAGATCAGCACCACCACCCGGCGCCGGCCGTGCGACCGGCGCGAGGCGTCGATCTCCGGGAGAGGAGCGGGCGAGGCCGCGGCCGGCGGCGCAGGCGGCTCGACGGCGGCAGGCGGCCTCGCCGTCGCCGCAACCGGCGGCGGCGCCAGAGCGGCAACGAGGGGAAAAACTCCGGTGGCAGCGCGTTCGATCCGGCGCACCTCGCCCGCGAAGGAGTAGCCGCGACCGGGCACGGTCACCAAGTAGTGGGACTCGTTGGCCTTCTCGCCGAGGATCTTGCGCAGGGCGAAGACGTTCTGCGTCAGATTGCCTTCGCTGACATGAGCGCCGCCCCAGACCCTCTCGATCAGGTCCGACTTCTCCACCACCTCGCCCGGCTGCCCCAGAAGGACGACGAGGATCGACAGCACCTTCGGCGAGATCGCCACCGGCTCGTCGCCGCGCAGCAGGACACGGCGAATGGGATCGACGAAGAAATCGTCGAATTCGTAGCAGACCCTGTCCTCGGAGCGGAAAGCCATCCGGTTACGTCAGCCCATCCAGCCCTGGTGGGAAATATTGAGCGGCAGCAAGCTCGGTAGTTTACAGCAGACGGGTGCTCGCTTGCGAACGCTATTTCACGCCGGGCAGATCCTGAAGGCCGGTCTCGATCTCGGAGAACTTCCGCCGATAATCTTCCCGGCTGCGCTCGATCACCTCGCAGGCCTCGGTTCGCCCGTAGACCTCGGCAATTTCGACGGCTCCGCGATCCGCCTCGGGCGGCTTCTTGTAGGTGAGGAAGTAGTGCTTGAGACGCTCGATCACGGCTTCCGGGATGTCCTCGATCTCCCGCGCTTGTCCGTAGGCCACGTCCCCCTTGAGCACGGCGATGATCTTGTCGTCCGCCTGGCCGTGGTCGATCAGCCGCAGCCCGCCCAGGGGAATCGCCTGCAGGAGGAAGTCGCCGTGCGAGAACGCCTTCTCGGAAAGGATGCAGATGTCCAGCGGATCGCCGTCGCCCTCGAGCGCCGGCAGGTCGGTGTGGGATTGGGCGAAGGCGGCGACCCGCTCGCCGCAGTAGGTGCGGGGAATGAAGCCGTACAGGGTGGGGCAGACGTTGGAGAACTGCTGCGGACGATCGATCTTGAGATGGCCGCTGGCCTTGTCGATCTCGTACTTGACCGTGTCGGTGGGAACGAGCTCGATGTAGGCCGTCACCACGTTGGGAGCGTCGGGGCCGATGGCGACGCCATGCCAGGGATGGGCCTTGAAAAGGAGCCCGAGCAGCTGCCAGGTGCGCTCCCGATTCGTCTCGTCCATATTCGGCCGCCCTCCCCGCGGCGCAATCCTATTATGATCGGCCCACCATGCGGTGGCTGGCGGTCTGGCTTCTCCTCACCGGCGTCTACTTCGCCGGCCAGGTCGCGGCACCGCTGCTGACCGGCGGCGGCTGGAAGTACGGTCGCGAGAACCTCGCCCACCTCGCCACCGTTCCCCTCATCCAGGTGGTGGCGCTGCGCGTCGTCGCCCTGGTGCGGCGGGACCGGCGACATCGGCGCTTGCGCTCTCCTCTGCCGCCGGCTGCTGAAAAACCCGCCAGTCGTCCAGACGCAGGGCCGTGAGCTGCCGCCCCCAGACGCAGCCGGTGTCGAGAGCCGCGATGCCGCCGCCGATCTTCAGTCCCAGGGCAGCCCAATGGCCGAAGATGACGGTGAGCCCCGCGCTGCGCCGGCCGCGCATGGCGAACCAGGGGCGGCACCCCTTCGGCGCCTCCTCCGGCGGTCCGCTGAAGCCGGCACACATGCGGCCGGCCGGGTCCAGGGTGCGCATCCGGGCGAAACCCGCCAGGGCGGCCCGCGCCCGCTCGGGGCCGGCGAGCCCGTCTTTCCAACGTTCGGCCGTCCGCTCCTCGACGGAAGCGAGAAGCTTCGCGGCCCCCTCGCCGCGCAGGCGCTCCTCGACGTCGCGCGCCAGACGCTCGGCCTGCCGCGGGCTCCAGGCGGGAAAGAGCCCGGCGTGAACCATGAGCGTCTCGCCGTCGCGGTGGATCAACGCCCGGGTTCGCAGCCAGGCAAGGAGATCGTCGCGGTCGGGCGCCGCGAGAACCTCGTCCAGGGAGTCGCGCTTCCTGGGTCCGCCCACCCCGGCGACCCGAGCCAGGAGATGGAGATCGTGATTGCCGAGCACGGTGACGACCTTGTCGCCCATGTCCACGGCCCAGCGCAGCACCGCCAGCGAACCCGGCCCGCGGTTGACCAGATCGCCCACCAGCCAGAGGCGGTCCTGCCGCGGATCGAACGCGATGCGGCGCAGGAGCCCCTGAAGGGTCTCGAAGCAGCCGTGGATGTCGCCGATCGCATAGGTCGCCATGGGCCGTAAGATCTCGCGCCGGATCGGAGGATGCAACCCGCCCGCCAGGACCTCGGCCCTCTGTCCCCGCACGGCGCCTTGAAGCGCGTCCGCATCGTCAGGATGGACGTGTCCATCGCGGGAAAGTACGTGTCCATCGCGACGATGGACATGTCCAACGCGAGAAAGTACGCGTCCGTCGGGCCGATGGACATGGCACTTTTGCCACTTAAGGGCCTGTCACGAAATAACCTGGGAGCCTGTCGGAAGACCTCTCCACCGGCCCAACGGGCCGAGAGATCCCAGCCCAGGGCCGAGGCCGAAGGCCGACGCCCTGGGAAAAAGGGCAGCCCATCCTTGCGGCCTGAAGGGCCGCGAGAGCTCAAACGCCGGGCCAACGGCTCTTTGACGGCAAAATCCTGCCGATTGGTTACGCCATCGGAATTTTGGCCCGAGCGTCCGAGTTTTGCTCGCCCGGCCGGAGATTTGCCGGAAGCAGCCGAGATTTGACTCAGCCGGCGACCCATTGGCTCAACTCCGAGGAAATTTGATCGACTCGGCGGAGATTTGATCAAATCTACCGAGATTTGAGCAATTCTCCCAAGATTTGAGTCAAAAATCCGGCAAAATGACCAAATCTCCCGAGATTTGATCATTTCTCCCGAGATTTGAGTATTTCTGCCAGAATTTGAGTCAAAAATCCGAAGATTTGATCAATTCTTCCGATATTTGAGTCAATCAGCCAGAATTTGAGTCAAAAATCCAATTCCTTGAATTGTCTGGCGAGATCTTGGAGCCTATCCCGGGAAATCTCCCACCGGCCCAACGGGCCGAGAGATCCCAGCCCAGGGCCGAGGCCGGAGGCCGACGCCCTGGGAAAAGGGCACCCATGCGGCCTGAAAGGCCGCGAGAAGCTCAACCGCCGGGACAACGGTCCCGCGGCCAAAGAGCGTCTCGCCGTCAATGGTGGCAGCATCGGCTAAGCTATAAGCCAAGCATCCAATTCGATTAGGACGACTGAATTCAATTCGTGTAAGGCAACTCGTCCGGCCTGCCTCAGCCGACGAGGTAGAGAGCTTGCCACCGGCCGAAGCTACAAAGGAAGCCGACTCCGTGGTTCGGGCTGGGGGTGCGCTACCAGTTTACTATGGGCCTGGCACACGTAAAATAACCGCGGAGCCTGTCGGGAAATCTCCCACCGGCCCAACGGGCCGAGAGAGCCCAGCCCAGGGCTGAGGCCGGAGGCCGATGCCCTGGGGAAAAAGGGCACCCTATCCAGGCGGCCTGAAAGGCCGCGAGAAACTCAAACGCCGGGCCAACGGTCTCGCGGCCTTTCAGGCCGCACTGCGTTGTCAATCTCTCAACCCAGGGCATCGGCCTACGGCCTCAGCCCTGGGCTCCGTTCTCCCGGCCCGTTGGGCCGGACGGGCCCGACACTCGCGTCATGTTTTGTCGGAGCTGCTATCCGGCCACCAAGGGCGGGGCCGGTGGGAAGCTGCCTGAGGGGAAGGCGCTTGAGGTCACCTCGGCGTAGCCCTCAGATGCCTCGCAAAAGGCGCCGCCGAGATGCCCGTAATTGAGGCTATCGAACCTAAGGTATTCAGGATTTCTGTTATCCTGATCTTGCCCATAGGAATCTCTCCGGACTACTAGATATGATTCAACATCTGTTCTAAGCGAAAGTCCTAGACACTCTCAACCGGAGAGCTGCCTCGGACAAAGTCATCGATCCTTCGGAGGCACATCCGCGCAGTGGAACACCACGCCAACTGGCAAGAAGAAGCGTCGTCGCCGCCTCGAGACTATCGAGACCAAGCTGCCGCGGCATCGGCATATCTATTCCTCCTTCTCAATGCACTCGCTGGTTACAAATTGGATCGAGATTCCTTTCAGGATCAAATTCTTCCGAGCCAAGAAAGCATGCCGCTTCAGAAGATCGTCGAAGACCTGCTCGCTTTCTATAAAATTACCTGGCCTATCCTCGGCCACCAACGAGACGCCGATTAGGTCTTTGTGGAAGCACTGCCGTCCTTGTTCAATAATGTGTTCCATTTGTCCTTTCCACTCAGCTAAGTCCTTAGATGTGACCTCCCGGAGCTTCTCATGAAACCGACCAATTCCTTCTACGTATTGTCGAACAAGAGGAGTCACGGGCACATATTCTCCAATACTGGCAAGCTCATCGAGAACTGACCGCTTTATTTTGCGATCGCCTCGCAAGGCGTCGACACTAAGCGACGGAGTGACAGCCCACCTTATGGCTGTAATTCGGCGCTCGCCTTCGATAGAGTCTGAAAGCATAGTTTTGTTTGGGTAGTCAATGCGCCAAACAGGGAGGGCTCTATGTTGAATGTAATTCCGCAGCTCTTCCATAACGCGGTACCCCAACGATCTGGAGTATTCGTACTGCAGACCCTCTCTCAATGCCTTGGTTGCCAACGATTCAGCACCGTAGACTGCCTTAATTTCATGCCGGACCTGGTCGACGTACAAGCGGCCAGTAGTAAGGAGGTTGGCCAGTCGCCTATTAACAAGGTGAATATCGCTGACGACACTGGACCAGCTTGGATCAAAAAATAGAGATCTTTGCAAAGTGAGAGAGAGCAGCTCCCGCTCATACTCCGCATAATTTTCCAGGAGAATATCTAGCTTTTCTTCAATTTCTCGAAGCGCCATAAAACCGGCTTTGGAACTCTTGGCGAGAGCAAACGATTCGGCTGTAAGCTCGATAAACGAATCAGCCTTGGGGTGAAGCCTTGTAATACCGAAGCGCATGAGCCTATTTACGATCTTCACCAGGTGATCGGCCGGTAATCTGCTCAAGGGCCATCGAATTGGAGGAAATGACGCACATAAGGATGATCTGGAGAAGGATTGACGACGTAGTCGACGAATCGCTTTGCAGAGGCATAGTCCCCGTCCACCAACCAGTCGGGCCGTTCGAACTCATAGCTCTCGTAGTGCGGTGGATCGAGATAGAACGTGACTCGAACCCTTGTAGCATCAACCTCGATGCCCGCTACGCTGACATAGGCCTGTACAAGTCTGTCATTGCGATTCAGCCCCTCACGTATTGCTTCTAGCAGCCCGTGCCTTTCGGTTGTCAGAAGAATGAGACGAATCATCGCGAATAGCCGATGGAACAGATAATCGTATTCGTTCGTAGTCAGCGCAACCTGCCCGACTTCACTATGCCGAATATGAAACGAGTTTCCGATCCGCGTCAGCTCGGCAGCCTCCCGCTCAAGGGCCTCGCGGAAGAGCGGCCCAGCGGAGGCTCTAGAAAGCATGGTTGTGACGGACGCACGCTTGTCCCTCCCCGGCTCGATAGTCTTCAAGCGCTCCCACGCATCCCATAGCCTCTCCACTGCACCCCGACGGAGTGCGCGATTAGGATTGAGGTACCTAGTGCGAGCATCTCTAAGCAACGCATCAAGCTCGGCATCGCCGGTTCGAAATATTTCCGACTTTAGAACTTTCCTGATCATAGTCCATCGATCTTGCAACTTGCAGCAAGTATATGCTTCGGCAGGGAGAGGGGACAAGGTGACCCTCAGCGGACACCCTTGGACCCTCCCTCCCCTCTACCGGTCGGGAGAAGAGGACGTAAGATCCTGCCCCTGAAGGCTCTACACCCCGCCCAGCCAGGGATATCCCTTGTCCTCCCAGTAACCACCAGGGCGCTCGGCGGTGAAGGTGATCTTCGTCAGGTACTTGGTGAGCTTGTAGCCCAACTTGACGGGCGAGTAGAGACGCAGCGGCGCGCCGTGGGCCGGCGTCAGGAGATGGTCGTTGAAGACGTAGGCCAGGATGGTCTGCGGGTGCATGGCGCTCTCCAGGTCCCAAACTAGGTGCCTCGCACCCGGGACAGTCTGGCAGCCGGCGTCTAGTTCCTCGTTTCTCGCCGCTCGGCCTTCAGGCCAACGCCTGCCGCGCTCTGACTTGCGCGGCCCGGAGAGGATTCGCGGGAGCTTGGGTCATGCACGATCGCCTCTTGCCCGGTGATCTAGACGCGCTGTCGCCGCGTCGGCATCCGGGCTCTCCTCCCGCCGTGCAACTCGGCGAAAATCATGCTCAAGCTTCTCAAGCTCCTCATCGGAAAGCTCATCTAGGGCCACGAGGCCTGTACGCGCCTCCTTCATCGCATAGAGCAGCTCGTCAATTTTTAGGTGGAGGGTCTTTGAATCTCGGTTCTGCGTGTTCTGGATAAGGAAGACCATGAGGAAGGTGATGATGGTCGTCCCGGTGTTGATGACGAGCTGCCACGTGTCGGAGAAATGATAGACCGGACCTAGAGCTGCCCAGAGCACCACGAGGCCGAGGGCTGCTGTGAAGGCCCAGGCCGAGCCGACAACAGAAGAAATCGCTCGTGCTGCCTTGCGGAAAAATTCCTTCATCGCTGCGCTCTCCTCTGTGTCCCAGGACGCAAGGGCATATCAGATGCCATCCCTGGACCTGCGCGGGCGCCATCGGGCATGGCATCTATCTTGCGGAGCGTTTGGGCGAGGGCAATGAAGCCCCTGCTACCAGGAGGACAAAAATGGAAATCGATTCCCTACAGAAGCTTTACGTGGAAGAGCTACGGGATCTTCATAGCGCCGAGCGCCAAATCATCGAGGCGCTCCCCAAGATGATCAAGGCGGCGTCGAGCCCGGAGTTGAAGTCGGCTCTCCAAGAGCACTTGAATATCACGCAGGAACAGCTCGTCCGGCTCGACCAGATCTTCGAAAACCTCGGTCAGAAGGGAACCGGTAAGAAATGCAAGGGCATGGAAGGGATCCTCGCCGAAGGCAAGGAGACTCTTGGGGAGGACATGCTACCCGAGGTCCTCGACGCGGCCATCATCTCCGCCGCCCAACACGTCGAGCACTACGAGATGGCGGGGTACGGCACAGTCCGCACTTACGCCGATCTGCTTGGCGAGAAAGAGGCCATGAAGCTCCTCCAGAAGACGTTGGACGAGGAAGGCGATGCCGACAAGAAGCTCACCGGTCTCGCGATAAGGATCAACGTCGAAGCTGAGGCTCCCGTCGCCAAATAGAGAAAGGCTGGGGAGACCTGAGCCGGTCTCCCCCCTTTCCGCCGCCCCAGGATATCCGATCAGACCCCACCCAACCACGGATATCCCTTGTCCTCCCAGTAGCCGCCAGGGCGTTCGGCGGTGAAGGTGAGCTTGGTCAGATACTTGGTGAGCTTGTAGCCCAACTTGACGGGCGAGTAGAGGCGCAGCGGCGCGCCGTGGGCCGGAGTCAGGAGACGGTCGTTGAAGGCGTAGGCCAGGATGGTCTGCGGGTGCATGGCGCTCTCCAGGTCCCAGCCGTTGAAATAACTATTGTCAAAGGAGTCGAAGCGGAGATAGCGAGCCGCCGCCGTGGGTTCCACCATCCTGACCACGCTGGCGAGCGATGCGCCCGTCCAGGTTGCAATGGCGGACCATCCCTCGACGCAGTGGTGTTTGACGGTGTAGCGAACCTTCGGCATCGCCTGGATCATATCCAGCGTGAGACGCGCCGGCCGCCGCGCGAGGCCGCTCACCTCCAGTGCCCAGCCGGCAGGGTCGGTGAGCTGCGGCAACGGGTGGCTGATGGAGTAAGCGGGAAACAGGCCCGCCGGTGTGCGAGCGGAGTGCGGGTACTGCGGCGCCAGATGACGGCCGGAGAGGAAGACCTTCTCCCCCACCCAGTCGTTGAGGCGCGAGGCGCCCTGAAGAGCCGGCAGCAACGGGCCTCCCTGCCAGCCGCACGCCGTAGCGAGCGAAGCGGCGCCGGCCGTCAGGCCCAGGCGCAGAAGATCGCGGCGGTCGAAGCGGCTCGGAATGCGGTCGTCAGTCATGGCTCGGAAACCTCCCGCGATACCAGCCGGTGATCATCGCCCGCAGCGACGCGGGGTCCACCACGAGGACCAGGGTCACGTGGACGAGGGTGAAGGCGACGAAGATCCACACCGCCCAGAAGTGCCAGTAGCGTGCGAGCTGATAGCCGCCGAAGAGGGCCGTCAACCACGAGAGCTCGGTGGGCTTGTAGACGGCAAACCCGGTGAGCACCGAGAGAATGCCGAGCAGGAGAATCGACGTGTATGCCAGCTTTTGCAACGCGTTGTGTTTGCCCTGAGGCGGATGCTCTTTGCGCAGGCGGAGGTAGTAGAGCTGCATCTGCCAGGCGCGCGGTATATCCCGGAGGCGGAACAGCAGCGACCGCCATTCGCCGGTGAACGCCAGATAGCCGAGATACAGCAGTCCGGTGAGGACGAACGGCCAAGCCAGGGCGAAGTGCCAGTTGAGCCCGCTGGCGAGCCAACCGCCCAGACGCATCGAAAGCGGGAAGGGCTTGCCATCCCACGGGTTCGGGAAGTACGGCCCGCCGCGCGGACCGAAGTGGGGAAAGGCCATGTAGATCTGCAGCCCGCTGCCGATCATGCCCACCAAGAGCAGGGCGTTGGCCCAGTGCGTCAAACGCACCAGCCCGTGATGGCGCTTGACCAGGGGGCGGCGAGACGCAGGCGCCAACTCCGCCACAGAGGGCCCCCGCCCAAAACCCTCACCCTGGAGCGTTTCTGCCTTGCTCCCTCTTCTCCCGATTGGGGGGAGGGCGATGGGAGAAGAGGGTTGGGGTGATGAGGGGTCTGGGTGAGGGGCCTCGCGGGAAGGCTCGGCCGGAGCTGTCACCGCCTCAGCAACAGGCTCAGGCGCCGGCTCGGCGGCGGCAGCTTGCGTTTCTTCGGGTGGCTCGGTCATGAAGGATCCTTCCTCCGATCCCTTACAGTACGGCTGCGGCGCTCTGAGTGGACTCCTCGATGAGCGCCTCGGCTTAGCGGTTTCCCCGGAGGGAAACCCGTCTGCCTCCGCCGGCGGGAAACTAGAGGGACGACCCTACTCCGACCGCAACGACTCCAGCGGGTCCACGTCCAGGGCCCGCCGGGCCGGCAGGTAGCTGGCGAAGGCGGCGATGGCGGCGAGCAGGCCGGAGATGGCGGAGAAGCTGACGAGATCCGTGGGGCTGGTGTCGAAGAGGATGCTCGCCAGCACCCGGGTGGCGCCGAAGGAGAGGACCAGGCCGGCGCCGATGCCGGCCAGGGCGAGAACCATCCCCTGGCGAATCACCAGGCGCAGCACGTCTCCCCCTTGCGCTCCGAGCGCCACCCGCACGCCGATCTCCCGCACGCGCTGGCTCACGGAGTAGGTCAACACGCCATAGAGACCGATGGCGGCCAGGAACAACGCGATGGCGCCGAACACCGAGAACATGCCGCCGAAAAGGCGAAGGTCCCAATAGCCTGCCTGGCGCAGCTGCTCCAATGTAAAGAGATCGAAAACCGGCAGAGAGGGATCCGAAGCGCGGATCTGCTGCCGTGCCGGCGCCACCACCTGAAGCGGATCGAAGCGCGTGCGAATCGTCAGCCCGGTGTTGCGCGCCGCACCGTAGGCGTAGGGCAGGAAGGCCGCGGGAATCGTCTTGTTGTTCACGCTGCCATTCTTGAAATCGGGCGCGACTCCGATCACCCGGATCCAGTCTGTGAACTTGGCGTCCTTCAACCGGAAACGGCGGCCGACAGCCTCCTTCCCCGGCCAGAACTTCTGGGCGAACAGCTTGTTGACCACGGCCACCCCGGAGAGCTGGTAGCCCTCCGCTTCGGTGAAGGTGCGGCCGCTCGTCAGCTTCAGATCGAGCGCCTGGAAAAGATGCGGCGTCGTTGCCGAGTAGAAGATGTTGGGTTCCTCGCCCTGGGGAAATTCCCGCCCTTCCACGAGGATTCTTCCGTCGTCGCCGCCAAACCCCAGGGGAATGTTGTTCGACGCCGAGACGGCTTCGACGCCGGGAATCGTCTCGAGCCGCCGGACCACGTCCTGCACCTTGAGAGTCATCTCCTCGTCCTTCTCGAAACGGCCGGCCGGCATGTAGAAACGCATCGTCATGACATGGTCGGTGCGCTGCAGTCCGCCCTTCTCCTCCTGCAGCTTGAGAAAGCTGCGCACGAACAGCGAGGCGCCGATCAGCAACAGCAGAGAGAAGGCGACTTGAATCACCACCAGGACGCTGCGCAGACGGTTGCGCCGCACGCTGCCGCCGGCGCCGCGCCCGCCCTCTTTCAAAGTATCGTGGAGATCGGCCTTCATCGCCTGGAGGGCCGGAGCCAAGCCAAAGAAAATACCGGTGAAGACGGCGATGCCGAGGGTGAAAAGAAGCACCGGTCCGTCGATCGTGAACTGAATCCAGTACGGCGGCTGCTTATCGGCCGGAATGGAAAGCTCCAGCCAGCGCAGGCCCCAGACCGCGAAGAAAATCCCCAGGCCTCCGCCCAGCAGTCCGATCACCACGCTCTCGGTGAGGAGCTGCCGCAAGAGCCGGACCCTCCCGGCCCCGAAGGCGGCGCGCACGGCGATTTCCCGCTGCCGCACGGTGGCCCGGGCCAGCAACAGGTTGGCGACGTTGGAGCAGGCGATGAGCAGAACGCAGAGGACCGCGCCCATCATGGTGAGGACGATCAACCGCATGTCGCGTCCGGAGAACTCCTCGCGCAGTGGCACGACTTTGCCACTCCATCCCTTGTGGCTGTCCGGGCTCTGAGCCGCCAAGCGCTCGACGAACCCCTTGACCTCGGCCTGTCCCTGTTCGAGAGTCGAGTCGTGCTTCAGGCGGGCGAGCACGGCAAGGCTGCGATTGGCGCGCGGCTCGCCATGGACGATCGGCATCAGCGGAATCCAGGCGAGCTCGTTCTCTGGAAAGTTGAAGCGCGGCGGCATGACGCCCACCACCGTATGAGCAGCCGCGTTGACCATGAGGACCTTGCCGACGATGGCGGGATCGCTGTTGAACCGCCGCTTCCAGATCGCATCGCTCAGCAGCACGACGCCGGGAGCGCCGGGCTTGTCCTCGTCTTCGCGAAAATGACGCCCGAGGGCCGGCTTGACGCCGAGGAGTGGAAAGAGGTTGGCGGAGATCGCTTCACCCGTGACCCTCTCCGGCTCGTCGGAGTCCGAGAAGGTGATGCTGCGACCGGTGTAGGCCGCGATCTGGGAGAACGACTTGCTCTGCTCCCGCAGGTCCCGGAGGTCGAGGTAGGACAGGCCGGCCCGGTCGACGTCATTTTTCGGCTGGATCTCGTGCACGGCCACGATCCGGTCCGGATCGGCAAAGGGGAAAGGCCGCAGCAGGATGGCGTTGACGACGCTGAAAATGGTGGTGTTGGCACCAATGCCGATCGCCAGGCACAGCACGGCGACGACGGCGAAACCCGGGCTTTTGAGCAGAACCCGGATGGCGAAGCGAAGATCACTGATCAAGGCATTCATGGAATGCGGTCCCTCCCGGCCGGCACAAGGCACATTGGCTACCCGGTGACCTTACGCCGGTGTCTCGGACTATGTTTCACCTTGACCCCGCCGTGGACCGCATCTATCGTGTCTTCAATGCTTCCAGCACAGCGTCGGCGGCCGTCGTGAGCGGCCCCGCGATTCCTTTGGGACCGTTTCTTCTCGACCGCTGCATCGGCCGGGGCGGCATGGCGGAGGTGTGGAGCGGCGTCCACGCCGCCCAGGGCGTACCCGTGGCGGTGAAGGTAATGACAGGGCACCGGGCTCGCGAGGCGACGTTCCGGGCGACGTTCCGCAACGAGGTGCAGGCCGTGGCCAGCCTGGATCATCCCGGTATCGTCCGCGTCTTCGAGCACGGCGAGGTGGGAAGCGAAGCCGAAGAAACCTCCCGGGGCCTGCTCGCTTTAGGGAGCCCGACCCTGGCCATGGAACTCGCCGACGGCACGCTGGCGGATTTCTTCGCCGGCGGTCTCACCTGGCCCGGCCTGCGGCAGGTGCTGCTCGCCCTCCTCGACGCCCTGGCCCATGCCCACGCCCGCGGCGTCGTGCATCGCGATCTCAAGCCGAGCAACATTCTGATCTTCCACGACGGCACCGGCCCGCCGCGGCTGAAGCTCGCCGACTTCGGTCTCGCCCAGCTCTTCGAGCACCAGAGCCGCGCGGACTCGACGGAGGTGATCTGCGGCACTCCCAGCTACATGGCGCCCGAGCAGCTCCGCGGGCACTGGCGGGACTATGGCCCGTGGACGGATCTCTACGCGATCGGCTGCCTGGCCTGGACCATTGCGGCGAATGAGCCGCCGTTCGGCGGCACGGGGCTGCTGGAGACGGTCCGGCGGCATTTGGAGGAGGATCCACCGGCCTTCTCTCCCCGGATTCCGGTACCCTGGGGCTTCGAGGGCTGGCTGCGGCGGCTGTTGCAAAAGGACGCGGGGCACCGCTTCGTGCGCGCCGCGGACGCCGCCTGGATGCTCGCGGAGCTGGGAGAGCCGGAAGGCGACGAGAGCCCTCTGCCGGTCGAAATCACCCCGGCTGAGCCCACCACGATCGGCATCACGTTCAGCGGACTCTGGCCCCGGACGGCGGAGGTCTCCGGGACACCCGGCTTCCAAGCCTCCGAGAGTCCCCTGCCGCGCCGTTCTCCTCCCCTGCCCACCCTTTGGCAGCATCCGGTGTCGCGGCCGGCTTCCATCCGGCTGATCGGTGCCGGACTGGGACTTTACGGTCTGCGCTCGATCCCATTGCTGGGTCGATTCGCCGAACGAGACGCCCTGTGGAGCGCCCTGGCCGCCGTTTACGCCGAAAATCGAGCGCGCCTGGTGCTCCTTCACGGTCCGGCGGGCACCGGCAAGACCCACCTCGCAGAGTGGCTCGCCGAGCGGGCGCACGAGGTGGGAGGCGCCATCGTCCTGCGCGCCTCGCACGGCCCCAACCCCGGCGCCGAGGAGGGGCTGCCGAAGATGATGGCTCGCCACCTGCGCTGCGGCGGCCTCTCTCGGGAGGAGATCCGTCAACGGACCGAGGAGCTGCTGCGCGCCCGCAAGGAGACCGACGCCCGGGAATGGCAGGGCCTGACCGAGCTGATGATCCCCAGCGGCGGCAAGGCGCAGACGGCGCCCGAGCGCTTCGGTCTCCTGGAACGCCACTTCCAGCGCCTTTCCCGGCAGCGGCCTGTGCTAGCTCTATTCGACGACGTACAGTGGGGTGCCGAGTCCCTCGCTTTCGCCCGCCATCTGCTGGCGAGGCGGGAGGAGAGCCCCGTCGCCGTGCTCCTGGTGCTGACGGCGCGCGACGAGGCCCTGGCCGAGCGACCGGCCGAGGCCGAAGCTCTCACGGCGCTGCTCGGCCTCTCCGCCGCCCAAAGCGTCCTCGTGCCTCCCCTCCCACGGGAGGAGGCGACGGAGCTCATCCGCGACGTCCTGGGACTGGCCGGCGATCTCGCGGCCCAAGTGGAGGCCCGCACCGGCGGCAACCCGCTGTTCGCCGTCCAGCTCGTGGGCGACTGGGTCCAGCGGGGGGAGATCCAGGTGGGAGACACCGGCTTCGTCCTGCGCCCCGGCTCCAGCGCCTCGATTCCTGAGGACCTGCATCAGGTCTGGTCCGGACGCGTGGCCCGGCTGCTGGAAGGGCAGCCACCCGCGGCGCGGGACGCGCTGGAGATCGCCGCCACCTTGAGCCCCTTCGTGGACCGGGGGGAATGGGAGGGAGCCTGCCGGGCCGCGGGGGTCGCCTGCCCGCCCGGCCTGCTGGAGGAGCTGGTGACGGGGCGGCTCGCTTTGCGCACCGAAGAAGGGTGGTCCTTCGTCCACGCCATGCTGCGCGAAAGCATCGAGCAGCAGGCGCGTGAGACCGGCCGCCTCGCCGGCCACCATCGCGCCTGTGCCGCCATGCTGCGGGAGCGCCGCGCCGCGGGAAAACGGGGTGTGGCCGAGCGCCTCGGCCGCCACTTGCAGCTGGCCGGCGACTGGGAGGAGGCCGCGGAGCCTCTACTGGCCGGAGCCCGCGAGCGGCGGGAGACGAGCGACTATCCGGTCGCCCTCTCCCTCCTGGCGGATCGTGAGCTGGCGCTCCACCAGATGACCGTGCCCGCCGCCGACGCCCGCTGGGGCATGGGTTGGATCCTGCGCGCCCGCATCCACCTGCATCGAGGCGAGTTGGAAGAGGTCTTCCACTGGGCCGGGCGTGCCGCCGCGGAGAGCGGCCCGGAGTCGGTAGCCATCCTTTCCGAAGCCCTGAGGCTGGAGGGCGACGCGGCCCGCCGCCGCGGCGACCTGGACCGCGCGGCGAGTCTCTACCAGCGCTGCATCGCCCTGCCGGACAATCCGCACGGCTCCGCGGCCAGCCTCTGGGGCCTGGCGGACGTGGCCCGCCAGCGCGGCCGGACTGCCGAATCGCGGGCGCTCTTCGACCGCTCGTTCCTGCTCTACCGCGACATCGGCGACCAGCACGGGCTCGCCGATCACACCCTCGGCCACGCCGACCTCGCCCGCCAGCGCCGCGATCTCGACGCCGCGGAAGACCTCTACAGACAGGCTCGCGACCGCTTCATGGCCCTGGGCAACCGCTACGGAGTGTCCCGCGGCCTGAACGGCCTGGGCGACGTGGCCCGCATGCGCGGAGACCTTCAGGCCGCCCGTCAGGACTACGCCCGCTCGCTCGCGCTGCTCGACGAGCTGCGCTCGGCGGACGCCGTCTTCCCCCGCCTGAACCTCGCCCTGAGCCATCTCGCGGAGTCGCGCTTCCGGAACGCGCAGGAGATCCTGGAAGAGAACCGCGAAATCCTCGAACGCCGGAGCTGGGGCGGCCTCCTCGCCGCCGTCCACCTGGGCCTTCTCGTCTGCGCGGCCCACGCCCGCGACTGGCGAGCCTGGGACGAGCATCTGGAGCTCGGCCAAGCCACTCTCACCACCAGCGCCGCCTTCGATCCGGACCTCGCCGATTGCGCCGACCACGCCGGCCGCCTGCTGGAAAAAGCCGGTCAGGAAGCGCGAGCCGCCAAGGCGTACGCGATCGCCGCGGCGCAGTGGGAGGGACTGGGGGACGCCGAGGGCGAGCGGCCCGGATCGTGACGCCGACTCCCACCAAGCCCCTCATCACCCCGACCCTCTTCTCCCATCGCCCTCCCCCCGACCGGGAGAAGAGGGGGGCTTGACGGTGTGAGATCAACAAGGTTTTAGCAGTATTTTCCGCTTCGACCTTTCCCCCACGCCTCCCTTTCAGACACGAAATCTTGCTTTTCTCCCTCTTCTCCCGGTCGGGGGGAGGGCGATGGGAGAAGAGGGTCGGGGTGATGAGGGGGCTTGGGCGGCGGCGGAAAGCTCGGCTTGGGATGACCTACCCATTGAACCGCGTCATCGCCGCCTCCGCTCCCTCGCGCAGCCACACTTCCGCGGCGTCGGCGGCGCGGCGGATCATGGCCTCGGTCTCTTCCCGTTCCCCTTCAGCGAAGGGCGAGAGGACGAAATCCGCCAGGCCCTCGCCGGTGGGCCGGAGATCCTCAGGTGGCGCGACGCCCAGGCGCAGGCGGGGCACCTCGGCCGTGCGCAGGCTCTCCAGGATGCTCTCCAGGCCGCGGTGGCCGGCCGGGCTCCCGGCGCGGCGCAGGCGCAGCTTGCCCAGCGGCAGGTTGACCTCGTCGTAGACCACCAGCAGGTTGGCGGCATCGAACTCGTAGCGTTCGACGAAGCAGTGAGCGGCGTGGCCGCTGCGGTTCATGTAGGTCTGCGGCTTGGCGAGCAGAACGTCGTCGCCATGCGCGGTCATCGCGTTGCACTCCAGCTGGTCGAAGGCGAGATGCCAACGCCGGGCGAGCTCCTCGACCACCCGGAAACCAACGTTGTGGCGGGTGTCGCGGTACTGCACGCCCGGGTTGCCAAGCCCCAGGATGAGGCGCGCCATGCGCAGGGCAGCCGGCGAGGCCTACGCCTCGGTCTTGGCCTTCTTGATGACCTCGGGCTCCGCCGTCTCGGGGGTCTCGACCGCTTCCAGCTTGCCGTGACCGATGGAGGCGACCACTTTGTCGAGATCGTCGAGCAGCTCGACGCCCTCCGGGATCTTGAGGTCGCGGATCTCGACGTGCTGGCCGATGTGCAGACCGGTCACGTCGACCTCGAGATGCTTCGGGATCTGGCCCGGCAGGCACTCGACGTGGATCTCGCGGGTGACGAAGTCGAGCAGGCCGCCGTCGACCTTGACGCCCACCGCCGTGCCCACCAGCTCGACGGGCACCGCGACGCGCACCTTCTGGTCCATCAGGACGCGCTGGAAGTCGATGTGGATCACCTGCCGGCTCACCGGATCCACCTGCAGATTGCGGATCATGGCGTGCCGCTCTTTGTCGCCGAGCTTGAGCAGGAAGATGGGGTTCTCGCCGCTGTGACCCTTCATGGTGTCGACCAGGGTCTTGCGATCGACCTCGATCGATACGCTCTCCTTGCCGCCGCCATAGACGACGGCGGGTATCTTGCCGCGGGCGCGCGACCGCCGGTTGGCGTTCTTCCCGGTCTCTTCCCGGGGCTGGACTTCGATGTTCATGGTTTCAGACATGGGGTTTTCCTCTTCTTCTATTTTTTTCCGACTGGGCTAGACGAACAGAGAGCTCACGGAGCTGTTTTCGTGGATGCGGCGGATGGCTTCGCCGAGCAGGGACGCGACGGAGTAGGGCCGCAGCTTCGGCAGGCGGGCGAGCTTGTCGTCCACCGGCGTCGTGTTGGTGATCAGCACCAGCTCCAGGGGCGAGGCGGCGATGCGCGCCAGCGCCGGACCGGAGAGGACGCCGTGGACGCCCGCGGCGAAGACCCGGTTGGCCCCCTCCTTTTTCAAGGCGTCCACCGTCTTGGTCAGGGTGCCGGCGGTATCGATGATGTCGTCGACGATCAGGCAGTTGCAGCCGGCGACGTCGCCGATGACGCGCATGATCTCGGCCTCGTTGGGCGCCGTCCGCCGCTTGTCGACGATGGCGAGCCCGGACTCCAGGCGCTTGGCGATGGCCCGCGCCCGCTCGACGCCGCCGGCGTCGGGGGAGACCACGACGAGGTCGGGGAGCTTGAGCTCGCGCACCGCCTCGAGGATCACCGGCGCCGCGAACAGATGGTCCACCGGGACGTCGAAGAAGCCCTGGATCTGGTCGGCGTGGAGGTCCATGGTCAGCACGCGGTCGGCGCCGGCGCGGGAGATGAGGTCCGCCACCAGCTTGGCGGTGATCGGCACCCGCGGCTTGTCCTTCTTGTCCTGCCGCGCATAGCCGTAGTAGGGAATGACGGCCGTCACCCGCGACGCCGAGGAGCGCTTGAAGCTGTCGAGCAGGATCAGCAGCTCCATCAGGTTGTCGTTGACCGGGTTGCACGTCGGCTGGACGACGAAGATGTCGGAGCCGCGCACGTTCTCCTCGATCTGGCAAAAGGTCTCTCCGTCCGAGAAATTGAAGGAGGACACTTTGCCGGCCGTCAGGTTCAGGTACTCGCAGATCTCCTGCACCAGCGCCGGATGGGCGCGTCCGCCGAAGATTTTCAGCTCACCGGCCATAGTTCCCCTCTGCAAACGCCCCCTCTGCAAACGACAGCCCTCGCGATCTCGCCGCGAGCGGCGAGGCTCAACGCGCGACGGTGTAGTGGATCCCTACTGCCTGCGGATCTGGTTGGGGCGGGAGGATTCGAACCTCCGAGTGCCAGATCCAAAGTCTGGTGCCTTACCACTTGGCGACGCCCCAGTTTCTGGATGTTTCCCGTCCGGGCGACGACTCCGCACCCGGGCAGCCGCCAGGGTACCGCGCACCTCTCCAACGCCCGGGAACCGGAAGCCCCCCAAGGTTTACAAACTCGACTACACGGTCCAGAAGGAGTCGCTGAGGTGAATTTCCTCGACTTCTTCCAGGGTCTTGTCGGCGGCGGCGACTGCATGGCCGTCCGTCCCGGCGACCTCGGCAACCGGCCGCAAGGCCCGTTCGCCACGGTTCGCCGGCGGATCTCCCCGCTCCTGAAGCACCCGATCATACTCGGCCAACACCTTTTCCTCGATCGTCCGCCGAGTCTCGTTGTTCAAGGGATGAGCCACATCCTTGAACTCGCCGTTCTTCTTCTTCCGACTCGGCATGCTGATGAAAAGCCCATCTCGTCCCTGAATGATCTTGATGTCGTTGACCATGAAACAATGGTCGAAAACGATCGAGACGAATGCCTTGAGCTTCTCCTCTTGAATCGGAAAGACCTTGACCTCTGTAATCTCCATGTTCGATGTCCTCTCCGGGTCATCCCTGATCGGACCTCCGCGTGTGCGACGTCGCGACCGACGGTCTTCCAGCCCCCGCCCAAAGATCGCGGCGGCCACTCCTCAGATCCAAGACGCCGGGCCGGAGCCCGTCACGTCCCGGAGAGGCCGCACTATACACGCGTCGGTATCAATCGACGCATTATATACTGGCTGGGACCTGCCGATAGCACCGCAAGGAGACAACCGGTCAAGGCATGCTCGCCCCTACGGGAAGCGGGCGCGCCGCCGTCAACCGCGGCCCTTTATGCTAGAGGCGAGGTGGAGGCGTGTCAATCTACCCTTCGCTGGTCGGCAGATCCGGTTCGCCGCAAATCGTCTTCTTGTAGTCCGACGGCGGAACCAGCCGCGGCGGCTCGCGGTCGAGATTCTCCCGCAGCACCTCACGCCAACGCACCTGGACCCCGCGCTCGCGGTCGGAGAGGATGGCCCAGTCCTCGCGGCGCATCCACCACACTTTGGGCGTGCTGCCTTCCGAGAGCGTCCAGCTCAGCACCGAGCCTCCCTCGCCCAGGGCACCGGTCCAGCGCCGGTCCTCGGCGTCCTTGAAGTCGAACTCCCGGCCCCGAGCCTCAGCCGTCGGCGAGCCGGTCGCCGGCTCGCCCGGCACCCGGCCGATGAGCAGCGAGGGCAGGGACAGCAGGGGGAAGGGGCCGAGCGGCACGCCCGAAACGTCGAACCGCCCTTCGAACTGGCAGTAGTTGCGGCTGTGATGATTGAGCCAGAGGCCGTCGTCGTGGTTGACGTCGAGGCTCCAGAGCGACCGCCCCAACGGATCCGAGGCCTGGACCTGATAGCGGGCCGGCGAGACGAGGCGGAGGGTGACCTTGAAGGAGCCCTCCCCTTCCGGTCCCGAGTAGCTCACCCGGTACAGCCGCTGCGAGCCGTAGGCCTCCTGCGGCACCTGCCAGGGGAGGAGATTGCGCGCCGGCGCCGGTTTGGCAGGAGATGGATGGACGGACGTGGAGGCGCAGCCGGCCCCCAGAAGAAGGCACAGCGCCAGTACGGCGCAGGCGGTCTCAGGACCGCGGCTTCTTGTCGAGATCACCCAGTTTGCGCCGCACCTGCTCCGCATTGCCTCCTTCGAGATCGAGCGACCGCTGGTAGGCCTGGCGTGCCCTCTCCATCTGCCCCAACGCAACATAAACGTCCCCCAGGTGCTCCTGCAGCGTCGCGTCCTCGGGATCGAGGCGGGCGGCCCGCTCCAGCATGCCGCGGGCCTGGTCGGTGCGGCCCAGCCGGAAGTAGGTCCAGCCTAAAGAGTCGACATAGGCGCCGTTGTCCGGATCGAGCGCCACCGCCCGGCTCACCAGCGCCAAGGCCTCATCAAGATTCATGCCCGCCTCGGCAAAGGTATAGCCAAGGTAATTCATCGCGGCGTGAAAATCGGGATCGAGCTTGAGCACGCGGCGAAACTCAGCCACGGCACGGTCCCGCTGACCCGTGCGTTCGTAGGCCGCGCCCAGCAGGAAGCCGGTGGACAGCTGATCCTGGTGCGCCGCCGCCAGCTTCTCGAGGATCGGCAGCGACTCCTGGTAGTGATCCACCCGCTGGTAGGACTGCGCCGCCGCCAGGGCAGAGGCTTCGTCGCCGGCGGCGAGCTCGGCGAGCTCGTGCTGGGCCTCGGCGTCGCGGCCGGCACGGAAGAGAACCTCGGCCCGGCGGCCGGTGACGCCAGGAGATTTCTTCTCCTTGTCCAGCAGGGCGAGAGCCTCGTCGTAGCGCTTGGCCCGTCCCCAGGCGTCGGCCTGGAACAGCACCGCCGACTGGCGCGCCGGCTGGTCGCTCGACGCGAGGAGAGGCCGCAGCAGCTCGCTCACCTGGTCCCACTGCTTGCCGTCGAGAGCGATCTGGGCCGCCTCCAGCCGCAGCTCCCGCGACTCGTCGGCCTTGCCGTCCTTGGCCAGCACGTCGGAGAGGTCGGTCAAGGTGCGTTCGGCGTCGGCCCGATGGCCGGACCGCTGCTGCAGCTTGGCGACGGCCATGGCGAGGCCGATGTCCTTGGGCTGGTTCTCGCGCACCTTGGAGATGAGGGCGAGCGCCTCGGCGGTCTGCCCCTGGGCGGTGAGGACCAGCCCTTTGAGCAGCAGCACGGGCTGATTGTCGCCCTGCTTGGCCGCCAGCGGCTCGATCAGCTTCAGGGCCTCGTCGAGCTGGCCGCTCTGGTAGAGGGCCCAGGCGTACTGGCGCTGGAAGCGGGGATCCGCTCGCGCCTCCTCGGGAGCGGCCTGCAGCGTCTCGAACACGGCCTTGGCGTCGCCCCGCCGGCTCTGCAGGTCGGCGAGGCTGAGCCGCGCCTCCAGCGAGGCGGGATCGAAGGTGAGGATGTCGCGCAGCGCCTTCTCCGCCTCCTGCGGCTTGTTGGCCCGCACCAGCGATTCCACCAGCAGGGCATAGGCCATGCGCTGCTGCGGTACGTTGTTCACCAGCTCCTGGAAGACACCGGCCGCCTTCTCGGGCTGATTCTGATCGAGGTAGATGCGGCCCAGGGTCATGTAAGACTGCGCGTCCGTATGGTCGCGCTGCCGCACTTCTTCCAGGGCGTCGCGGGCGGTGGCCAGGGCCGCGGGATCGATGGTGGCAAGATCGATGTAGACGTCGCCCACCGCGCGCAGCACGTCGAGATTGGCGGGCGCCAGCCGGCGCGCCTCGGCGATCTTCTCCGCCGCCTTGTGCAGCGATTCGTCGCGCAACGCGGCATTCCGCGCATACTGCGCCATACGGGCCAGCAGTTGGGCGTGCTCGACGTAGATGTAGGCGGTTTGCTGCGTTTCCGGGACGGCCAGCTTCTCGGCCTGCTCGTAGGCCGCGAGGGCGTCGTTGATCGAGCCTTCGACGGCCAGCAGCTTGCCGAGCGTGAACTGGTACGACGCGGCGGCGCCCGGAGAGGCATCGGCAGTAGGGGCGGCGGTATCGGCGCGCATCGGCGCGGCGGACAGCAGGGAGGGAATCAGGGCCAGGCAGGCGGCGAAAGCCGCAAAGGACAAGCGCTTCACTCTGTCAGGATAGCAGCGCGAGACGGCGCTTTACAAGGTCATAGAGCCGACTCTATAATGGCGCCCTTGCGCTTAAGTAGCGGAAAGTGAACAAGTTAACCTGATGGCGAAGCTCGGACAGCTCTTGGTGGCGCGCGGTTGGATCACGGTTCAGCAGCTTACCCGTGCCCTGAAGAACCAGAATGTGGCCGGCGGAAGGCTCGGCACCTGCCTGCTGGAGATGGACGCCCTGAACGAGGATCTGCTGCTCAAAGGGCTTGCGGAGCAGCACGGCGTGCCCGCCGCCAGCCCTGACGACCTGCGGGGAGTTCCCGAGGAAGTGCTGGAGCTGGTGCCCGGCAAGCTCGCCCGGCGCCTGCGCTGCGTCCCCTTCCACGTCGAGAGCAGCCGGCTCGACCTGGCGGTGACCGATCCGCGCAACCTCTCGGCCCAGGACGAGATCGCTTTCGCCTCCGGCAAACGGGTGAAGGTCTTCGTCGCTCCCGAGATCCGCATCCTCGAGGCGCTGGAGAAGTACTACGGCGAGGAGTGCCCGTCGCGCTTCGGCAACGTGCTCGACCGCCTCAACCGCGCCCGCTACCTGTGGGAGAAACCGGTCCCGGCACCGCAGCCCGAGCTCACCCAGCCGCTGTTGCACAGCCCGTTCGACACGCCGCCGCGGCTCAAGATTCCCCATCTTCCCGAGCTGAACCCGCTCCCGTCCGCACAAGGATCGCCGGCGCCGCCACGTCCTCCAGAATCGAGGCCCGCCGCAGCCGCCGTAGCGGTGCCCATGGCGACGGCCGGCGCCACGGCTTTGGCGCCGGCGGCCGTGGCAGAGCCGGCGCCGGCCGCGAACCCGGCGCCGAAGCCGCTCCCTGTGCCGCGCGCCAAATCCGTCTCCCTGACGCCCGAGGAGCGGGTCGAGCTCGGCGCCTTCTCCTGGGTGGAGCCCGCCACGGGCCAATCCGGCCAGGCGCCCATCACCTTGGACGAGGCCACGGAAGCTCTCGCCAAGGCCGGAGATCTGGACCAGGTGGGCGAGGTCCTCCTCGGCTTCCTCGGCCGCATCTACCGGCGGGCGGCCCTCTTCCACGCCACCCGTGACCGCGTCGCCGGCTGGCGGATCCACGGCACTGGAATCGACCGCGACGCCTTCGCCCACTTCTCCGTCGGCTTCGATCAGCCGTCGCTGTTCCTCAACCTGCGCCAGGGCAGCAGCCTCTACCTCGGCCCCCTGCCGCCGATGCCGGCCCACCGCCAGCTCGCCCGCACCTGGGGAGGCGATCTCCCCCGCGATTGCGTCATGCTGCCGGTGCGGGTCAAGGACCGCATGGTGCTGGTCCTCTATGCCGATGGTGCCACGGGAGGCACGATTTCACTGCCTACCCTCCAGCAACTCATCGCCGCCGCCACCGCCGCCGTCGAGCGCTGCATCCTCGCCCGCAAACATGGCGAGGCCAAATGAGCCCGTCCCGGCGGCGTTTCCTTTTGTTGACACTTCTTGAGACCGGTTGTTAGACTCGCCCGGCTTCGGAGCTGCAATGATCAAGTCGGACATCGTCGACCGCGTCGCGGAAATCACAGACGTTCCCCGGGTGAAGGCGGCGCAGGCCGTCGACACCATCATCGAAGCCATGAAAATCGCTCTTTGCGACGGCAAACGCATCGAGCTTCGCGGTTTCGGCGTCTTTCAGGTCCGCGACCGCAAGAAGGGCGTGGGACGCAATCCCAAGACCGGCGTCGAGGTGGCCATCTCCCCCGGCAAGACGGTCCGCTTCAAGCCCGGCAAGGACCTGAAGAATCTCTGATCCCCGTACTGACCTCAATACTGAGCAGGGCCCTCCCTGGCCTCCACGGTCTCAACGGGGACCGATCATCGAGCTGGTGCCGGCGGCGGGCAACGTCTATACCGCCACCGCCTCGCGGCCGGACCGCCCACGATACGCGCGCGCCTTTCTGCTCTTCGTCCTGACCTTTCTCACCACCACGACGCTGGGGCCGATCATGGTCCAGCTCTGCCGTACGGACATGACGGCGCTGAGCGGCCCCTGGCTCACGCCGTCGCTCGTCCTGCGCGTCTGGCGCGATCCGGCGCTGCTGAGCCTGGGCCTCGCCTTCTCCGTTCCCGCTCTGCTCATCCTTTTCGCCCACGAGATGGGGCATTACGTCGCCTGCCGAATCTATGGGCTCCCCTGCACGCTCCCCTACTTCCTGCCGGTGCCGATCAACTTCGGCACCTTCGGCGCTTTCATCCGCATCAAGGTGCCGATCCGCAGCAAGCAGGAGCTTTTCGACGTCGGAATCGCCGGCCCCATCGCCGGTTTCCTGATGCTGATTCCATTTTTGCTGTGGGGAATCGCCCACTCGACGCCCACCCACCTCCTTCTGGCCCCTCCCGGCGCCGACGAAGCCGTGACCGCATCGCTCTATCTGCCGGGCCGCTGCCTCGCCATCGTCCTGGCCACCTGGCTCTTCCACGGCCGGCTCGCACCCGGGATGATCCTCAACCTCCACCCCGTGGCCCTGGCGGCGTGGCTCGGCCTGCTGGCCACCTCGATCAACCTGATCCCGCTGGCGCAGCTCGATGGCGGTCACGTCCTCTACGCCGCCGCCGGCCGCCTCCAGCGGCGCCTCGCGCTGCCGATCTGGATCGTCCTCGGGCTGATGGGATTCCTCTGGTTTGGCTGGCTGCTCTGGTGTGTCGTCGTGCTAATCGTCGGCCTTTACCACCCGCCGGTCTGGGACGAGACCACGCCCCTGGATCCAGTGCGGCGCAAGCTGGCGTGGATCGGCTTGATCCTCTTGGTGCTTTCCTTCATGCCGACCGGGCTGAACGTCGTGTACGTGCGGTAAGAACACGGACTTTCACGGACTGACAAGGACGAGCACGGACGGGGAGGAGCCCTGCCGCAATTTTCCCGGGTCCGTGCCAGTCCTTGTCCGTCCGTGCCAGTCCGTGTTCCCCCCGCCTCAAAAATCCGCCACCAGCGTCACCGGCCCGTCGTTCACCAGGGCCACCTCCATCAGGGCGCGGAAGCGGCCGGTCTCCACCCGGAAACCGCGGCCGCGCAGGTCGGCCACCAGGGCGTCGACCAGCGGCTCGGCCTCGGCGGGCGGGGCGGCGCGGTCGAAGGAGGGGCGTCGACCGCGGGCCAGCGAGCCCGCCAGGGTGAACTGGGAAACGACCAGGAAGGCGCCTTCGACGGCGGCGAGATCGAGATTCATCTTGCCCGCTGCGTCCTCGAAGACGCGCAGACCGGCCAGCTTGTCGGCCGCGGCGCGCACTTGATCCGCGCCGTCCCCGCGCTCAATTCCCACCAGGACGAGGAGGCCGCGGCCGATCTCACCGACCGTTTCGCCGGCCACTTTCACCGCCGCCGCCGAAACTCGTTGTAAGACGAGACGCATTTTTTCCGTTTATATAGAGAGGAGAAACTTTCCGCGCATCCGAACGCCGCCCGAGATCGGGCCCGGCCCACGGGTCGCCGGGACGGATGTGATACCGTAACCGATTCAAGACCAGAGGAGAAAGACGCATGGTCAACAAAGTGATCCTGATTGGCAATCTCGGCCGCGACCCCGAGGTGCGGTCGACTCCGTCAGGGCAGCCGAACGCCAAGTTCACGCTGGCTACCAGCCGCCGCTGGCGGGACAAGAATGGCCAGAAACAGGAGCAGACCGAGTGGCACCAGATCGTCGTCTGGGGCAAGCAGGCGGAGATCGCGGGCCAGTACCTTACCAAGGGCAAGCAGATCTACCTGGAAGGACGGATCCAGACCAGCTCCTGGGACGACAAGCAGACCGGAGAGAAAAAGTACCGCACCGAGATCATCTGCGAGAACTTCCAGATGCTGGGCTCGCGCGGCGGCGGCGACTTCGAGTCGCACGGCCCGTCCGCCTCGACCTCGGCTTCCCAAGGCCCCTCGTACGACGAGGGCGGAGTTGGCGAGCCCGAAGACGACGACATCCCTTTCTGAAGCACCTGGGGACCGCGGCGCCGCCGCGGTCCCATGCCACACCCCTCGCTAGACATCCCGCGCGGCTGGTCCGTAAACAACTGCAGAACGAGCTCTGCTTCACCCCAGCTGTGCCAAATCTTTGTCGCCAACGAAGGAGGCTTCGCCATGCTCGAAATTCCACCACGGCGCCCGGGACTCCTGGCGCCGGTTCTCGTCGCCGGATGGCTCGCCCTTTCCGCCTCCCTCGCGGCCGCTCCCCATTGGGTCCCCGTCGGTCCGTACGGCGGTCTCGTGAGCACCCTCACCGTCGACCCTGCCACGTCTCAAACTCTCTACGCCACTTCCTTCTACCAGGGCTCGTTCAAGAGCCTCGACGGCGGCGCCACCTGGATCCAGATTCATGCCGGCCCGGTCAGCGGCAACGTGGCGGTGGACCCTGGCCAGCCTTCGACGATCTATGAGTCCTTCAATTTCAATCAGGTAGCCAAGAGCGTCGACGGCGGCGGCACGCTCTGGGAGGCCAGTGGCTCGCAGGTGTTTGCCAGCCACAACGGCGGCGCGACCTGGCACTCCGCAGGCGGTCCCCAAGCCTTCATCCAGCATCTGATCCCCGATCCGGCCCATCCCGACCGCCTCTACGCCGTCACTGACGGAGGCGTCTGGGTGCTGGAGCCGTGAGGCTCCGGCGTGCTAAAGTCGCAGCCTGATTTCCGTTGCTGATCGCCGGCTGGAGGTGCGACCCTCCCGGGTCCTCCTCTCCGCCGGTTCCCGAGGGGACGAAGAGACGGGCCTGCCCCGGGCGAGCGGGAGAACTCGCGCATGAACCTCGAGGTCAACATCACGCCGGAGCTATCGCTATGGCGTCGCGTCTGGAGCGCGCCGGAGCAAGAGATCTCCAGCGCCGGCTTCGGCGGCGAGCTGCTGGTGGCCGGGCTGCGCCTGCTGATCTTCGTCGTCCTTCTTTTCTTTCCGCTGCGCGAGCTCCTGCTGCAGCAGCAGAAGGGGAGCGACGTCATCGCCCTGCTCACCGCCACCACCGTGGGCCTGGCGCTGGCGCTCGCCGTCTACTCCGCCACCAACCGCCGCTGGGGCCGTAGCTGGATCGGTTTTGCCAGCAGCCTGCTGGACATCAGCCTGGTGAGCGCCGTGCTCAGCATCTCGCTGCTCCTCGGCCGTCCCCACGAGGCGACGAACAACCTCGCCGTCTTCCCCGTCTACTTCCTGGCCATCGCTGCCACCAGCCTGCGCTACGATCCCCGCATCTGCCTGCTCTCGGGCGCCCTCGCCATCGGCGAGTACCTGGCCATCGTTTTCTACGCCGACTGGCGATGGGACCTCAACTCGACCGCCTTCGCTCCCTACTTCTACGGCCAGTTCCACTGGAGCACCCAGATCTGGCGCCTGGCACAGCTCGTGGGGGCCACGGCTCTCTCCGTCATCCTCGTCGTCCGCTCCAAAGAGCTGCGTCAGCTCTCCACTCGGGATCGCTTCACCGGCCTGCTCAACCGCGCCGTGTTCAACGAGCAGCTCGAGCGCGAAGTCGCCGTCGCCCGCCGCGAGGACGGCCATTTCGCCGTGGCGATGATCGACATCGACCACTTCAAGAAGTTCAACGACACCTTCGGCCACGCCGGCGGCGACGAGGCCCTGCGCTCGGTGGCGACGACGTTGCGCGAGTCGTGCCGGGCGACGGACGTGGTGGCGCGCTACGGCGGCGAAGAGTTCGCCCTGGTCCTGCCCGGAGTGATGAGCACCAGGGCCACGGACCTGCTGGAACGCATTCGCCGGGTGCTGGCCGTCAAGCCGATCCACCTGCCCAATCGCTCCAAGCCGGTGAGCTTGACGGTCAGCGTCGGCGTCGCCCTCTGGCCCGACGACGGCCAGAGCGCCGCCGAGATCCTGCAGTGCGCCGATCAACGCCTCTATCAGGCCAAGGCCCAGGGGCGCGACCGCGTGATCGGTCCGCCGGGCCGCCATCGCACTCCGGAACAGCGGGCTGCCGACGACGCGGATGAGACCCTCTCCGTGGCACCGAAAGACCGGCGGCCGGGGTGATGAGGGGTTCGGGGCGCACCATATAATCCCCCGCCATGCACCGTTCCCTGAGCTGGGCCGTCCTCGCCCTGCTCCTGGCGGCGACGTTGGTGGGGGCGGTGACCTTCGATCGGCGGAGCTGGCCGGGGCTGGTGGGCGACGAGGCCACCTACCTCATGCAGGCCCAGAGCCTCGCGTGGGACTTCGACCTTCGCTACTCGCGGGCGGACTTCGACCGCTTCGTGGAGCAGTGGGGCGTCAAGCCCGACGGCCTGATCCTCCAGAGCGCCGACGGCGGACGCACCCTGACCTACAGCAAGCCCGCCTCCTACGCCGCCTGGATCGCCCCCTTCCTGCGCCTTTCGCCCACCCGCGGCGCCTCGATCGCCAACGCCCTGCTGCTGGTGCTCGCCGCCGTGGCCGCGGCGCGGACGCTCAGCCGGCGTCTCGGTCCCGCGGCTCCGCTCTGGGTGGCCGCCTGGGTCTTCGCCTCCGTCGCCTTCGCCTACGTCTTCTGGGTCCATTCCGACCTGTTCTTGATGTGCCTGACGGCGATCGCCCTATCTCTGGCCTATGGCGCTCCAAGGCGGGACGAGCCGCCGGAGACGAGCGGCCGGGCGGTCCTGCGCTGGCTGGTGGTGGGCGCCCTGCTGGGACTGGTTTTCATGTCGCGCCCGTTCTACGGCACCCTGCTCGTCCCCGCCGCGCTGGCGGTACCGCGGGGGCGCCGGATCTCAGGCATCGCCAGCCTGGTGCTGGGAGCAGGTCTGATCGTCCTCGCGTCCGGCCTCGCCAACCTGGCGGACGCGGACGCCCTGACGCCCTATAGCGGCCATCGCCAGAGCTTCGACTCGTCGACCGGCTTCCCCGAAGTGAATCTGCCGGCGGACTCCTGGGCGGCGCAGATCGCACGGCGAGGCGACCATACCTGGCGGGCCCAGGTGAATTTCGACCGCACCCAGACGGCGTGGAACGTCCTCTACTTTTTCGTGGGGCGGCACGTGGGCATCCTTCCCTACTTCCTCCCTCTCCTCCTGGGCCTCGCCGCCTTCCGCCGCGGCGAGGGGCGGGGAATGTTGATCCTGGCCGCGCTGGCTGCTGCGTTCTGCTTCCTCCTCATCCGGCCGTTCAATTTCTACGGCGGCGGCGGCGCCCTGGCCAACCGCTACTTCCTGCCAATTTACCCAGCCTTCTGGTTTGCCGCCGGCCGGCCGCCAGCCAGGGCTTCCTGGGCGGTGCTCACCGCAATATTCGCCGCGATATTGGCCGCGCCGTTCCTCCTGCCTCTTTGGATGCACTCCGAGTCCTACCTTCTGGCTCCGGAAGGCGGCTACTCGTATGTCTCTCACTCGGCGCAACGTTTCCTCCCTTACGAGACGACGCTGTCGCACCTGAAGCCCGCGGGCCAGGAGGATTTCGTCCACAACGCGATGTGGATCAAGCTGCTGACCCCGAGCCTGCGGCCCAAGAAGCAAGGCGACGCGGTGGTCGCGCTCGAGATGAACGAGTCCGGCGGCGCTCAGCTCCTGATCGGCAGCCCGGCGCCGCTCGACGGGGTCGAGCTCGACGTCCAGCCGCCCCTGCCGCAGCGCCTCGACATCTTCGGCGCCGAGCGGGTTGCCGCCATGCCCCTGCCCGGAGGCGTCGCCGGAAATCTCCTCCACTTCGCCAACCCCAGGGCAGCGCATCGCATGTGGTGGGGAGACGATCCGTACTATCTCTACCAGCTCCGCCTCGAAGCGCCCAAAGGAACGGGTTTTATTTTCAAGCTGCGGCCGATACCCAAGCATGCGTAAGAAGCTTGCCCTCTCCGCCTTTTCTCTCCTCTTCACGCTGCTTGTAGCCGAAGCGGCGCTACGGATCGTGGGAGTCGGCTCCGCCGGGCGAGGCTCCTCCTGGTTTGCGGGCGGCAATCATCCCCGCTACCTGTTCCAGCCCGACGCGGAGAGCGGCTACGCCTTGCGGCCCGGTTTTCACGGCGAGGAGATCGCGCAAGGCAACGAGTTTGACGTTGCCGCCGCCGTGGACGCCCGCGGCCTGCGCGACCAGCCGCACACCGCACCCGCCCAGCCTTCCGTGCTGACTCTCGGCGACTCGATGACCTTCGGCGAAGGCGTGCCCGCCGATCGCACCTTCTCGGCCGTCATCGAGAGGGAGGCCGGAGTGCGGGTCTACGACGGCGGCGTCCCCGGCTACAGCAGCCGGCAGATGGTGGCCCGCCTGCGACGCCTCCTGCCGGCATTGCGTCCGGCCGTGGTGGTGATGACGCTTTCGCCCCTCTGGGACCGCCAGCGCTGTGCCACCCCGTTCGTTTATCGCGACGGCTACATCGTGGCCAACAGCTACCTCGACCGGCTCCAGCTGATCGGCGGCAATCTCTACTTGAAAGAGACCCGCCTGCCCGTTCTCGGCACCGCGACCGCGCACCTCAAAGCGCACTCCAACCTGCTGCGCCTGGCCATCCCCGCCCTGGCGAACGGGGCCAAGAAGCTGCTTCTTCACCCCAAAAAAGAAGAGGCCCCGACCGCCGCGGATTACGAGCCCACCGTCCAAGACCTCGTCGAAGCCCGCCAACTGGCGGAATCGCAAGGAGCCCGATTCCTCGCCGTCCTCGTCGACGACCGCGGCCCCGACTACCACCGCGACCGCCTCGCCGTCCAGGGAAGATTGAAAGCGCTGGGAGTCCCCTTCGTCGCCGCCCAGGATCTCCTTCCGGGAGCGGATTGGAAGCGCCTGAGCTACCCGCGAGACACGCACTGGAACCTCGCCGGCCACGAGGCCGTGGGCAAGGCGCTGGCGCCGAAGATCAAGGAAATGGCGGCAGGACGCGACGCCGGAGCCGATTCCCGCCAAAAATAAGGGAAACACGGGACCGCCGATCGATACGGCGGGCCAATGTATCGATACATTTCGCCACCGTATCGATACAACACCTCGCCGATGCTTACGGCGGCACGCCGTATCCTTACGGAGCCTTGCCGTACCGATACATCGGTCCACCGATGCTTACGGAGCCACGCCGTATCCTTACGGAAGCCCGCCGTATCGATACATTGGTCTGCCGATGCTTACGGAGACATTCTGTATCCTTACGGAGGCTCGCCGTACCGATACATTGGGCCGCCGATGCTTACAGAGCCACGCCGTATCCTTACGGCGGCGCGTCGTACCGATACATTGGGCCGCCGATGCTTACAGTGTCACGCCGTCTCCTTACGGAGGCACGCCGTACCGATACATTGGCACGCCGATGCTTACGGAGCCACTCCGTATCCTTACGGCGGCACGCCGTACCGATACATTGCTCCGCCGATGCTTACGGTGCCACGCCGTATCCTTACGGCGACGCGTCGTATCGATACATAGGTCTGCCGATGCTTACGGAGGCACTCCGTATCCTTACGGAGGAGCGCCGTACCGATACATTGGTCCGCCGATGCTTACGGTGCCACGCCGTATCGATACAATCGGCCGTTCGTCCAAGGCGAAACGGCGACCAAACCACGCCGGTTCGCCCCCAATGTAGAGACGCCCCGCGGGGAACCCCGTGGGGCGTCTCCGTCGCGGCGATAGACCTCCAGATACCAACGACGATCCGACGGGCGCATCGTTCTTCCAAGAGGACCCCGGTAGACATTCGAGCTCCTGGCGAGCTCTCCTCAGCCGAAACCTACGACATCAGGGCCCGTAGAAAGCCTGGGGGGCCGTGCCGTGTCTACAACCGCGACCGAAGAGCTGACTGATGATCCTGTGGTCCTTCTTTGGCGACAGATACCCGTCATTCTGCGGGCCTCATTGATCGCGGAGCTCGTCTGCGCTGTCGGAAACCTCCCGCCGGGCGTTCTGATGCTGGCCAATCTCAGGTTTCTGCCCGGCGTTCCCTGGTTGCTGCCGGCGACGGCTCTCTGGCTTTGGCTGTTCTGGCGCTGGATGAACGGCGGGTGGTGGCCACCGTCCACCGCCACGAGCCGCCGGCGGGATTTGCGGGCCCGCCCCCTCTCGGGCTCTGTCTGGCGCTGGTCTCTCCTTGCGGGCGGCCTCGGCCTGGTAAGTGTCATGGCCTTCGGTCTCCTGCTGGCGCGCTTCGCCGATATTCCGCGCGACACCTACAAGCTGCCGGTGGAGCTCTCGACTCTCCCTCCTTGGACGGTGATCTCTATCTTGCTGGCGATCAGCGTGTCAGCCGGGGTGGTGGAAGAGGCGGCTTTCCGGGGTTATCTGATCAGTCCGATCGCACGCCGGCACGGCTGGCCCATAGCGATCCTGGTCAGCGGCCTGATGTTTTACCTGGCGCATCTCAATCACGCCTACCTGACTCTCGCGCATCTGCCGTTTTTCCTCGCGATCAGTGCGCTGAACGGGCTGCTGGTCTACCTGACGGGATCGATCCTGCCCGCGATCGTGCTCCACGCCTCGGCCGATCTCCTGTTCATCCCCCTGAAGTATGGATTGGTCGGCAATCTTCACGCGGAGCCGATTTGGCGCACGGGTGTGGACTCGGCGTTCCTGATCTGTCTCGCGATCACTCTGCTTTTCGGCTTCGCGGCCATCCCGGCGTTTCGCAGGCTGGCGGGAGTCGTTCGCGAAGGCGGCGGGACGCCGTCTTGACCGGCAAGACGAGGCTCAGAGTCGTGGAGAGTGAATCGTCCGGACGGTAATCCCTCGAACTCGATGAATGGGCTTACCTGGTTTTTCGCTGGTGATCAGCTCATCGGCTCCCACGGCAAGCGCGGCGGCGACATGAAGGGCGTCGAGGGCCGAAAGTCCTGAAACCGAGGCGACGCGTAGTGCATTTCCAAGTACGCCCGTCTCAAGAGGCGCCCAGGTGTCGACGCTCTGGAAGAATTCTTCGTAAAAGTCGCTCTCGTCTGTTCTCTTGTGAAACAACGCTTTGGGGAGAACTTCGAGCCGGACGAAAAGGCTGGACGCAAAGGATCGGTCAGGATCGTCCAAAATGGCCAGCGCTTTCGGTGAGTTTGCCAGGACTCCTCGAGCCGCCGCAATCAGCACGCCCGCATCAATGAATGTGAGCTTCAAAGATCGCGCTCACTGACCCCGCCCCGACGCTCGGCGATCTCCCGCTCGAGGTCATCCCAATCCAACAGGGGTTGTCCGGAAGCAATGATTCGCTTCCTCAGCTCCCAGAGGCGACGCCCGAGCGGAGTTCTTGGTTTGAACTCCTCCTCTGGATGCAACGACAGGTCAGTCTCTGGATGCCTCTTCGCATTGCTCACCATAGCGGTGAAATTCTATCCTGAAGCGATGCCATTGTCACGCTTCTCTCTTCACCGCGCCCGGTACAACGTCACCGCCCCCTCCCTCCCCCTCCACACCACGTCATACCCCATCGCCAACTGATCCAGCACCTTCCGCACTCCCAACTCCCCGAGCCGATCCTGCCGCAGACCCCAAATCAACACGTAATCCACCCGCCCTCCCGTCCGTTGCGGATAGGCGAAGATCTCGGCTTTCGGCGGCTCCTGCTCGATTCCCAGCAGGCCCACGGAAAGATGGAGATATGGGTTCAACTCCGGCCGGTAGTAGATCGGGAAGTAGTCCTCGTTCGCCTCGTAAAGCGAGAGGTCCACCAATCTTTTTTCCGCCCCGATGTATCCCCCCGCATGGAGAAAGGGCTCGCTGCGAAAGGCGAGGGGGCTGCCGTTCGGTTGCTCTCCCCAATGGGCGTAGGAAAGGTATAGAAAGGTGTGATCCGGCTCCATGTGCTCGCCGGCTTCGACGATCTCTGCCAAGCCTCGGTCGATGAGGGCGTAGGCGCGGGCGTAGACGAAGAGAAAGAGCAACGCCAGGCCGGTTGCGGAGATTTGAATCCAGCGCCGCCGGCCCGCCGAATAATCGAAGGCGCCGAGCCAGAGGATCAAAGCCAGGAAAGGGAAGAGAATCAGCCGATGATTCACGAAGCCGCCGCCGGAGATCTCGCTGGGCGCTAAGAAGTAGGCGGCCATGAAGACCAGAACGACGAGGAGCAAGCCGTCCCGGACCTCGGGCGGACGATTTCCCCGCTGCCGCAGGCACAGGAGGGCGACGACGTAAAACAGCAGAGCGAGCGCAGCCGCCAGCGGCGGCGTCCAGTGGCTGAGCGAGGCCAGCGAATAGAGCGCGGCCAGGTGCTTGACCTTCACGCCGATAGGAAGGAAACCGATCTTCGAGCCCATCCGCCGACCCAGGAAGGCAGCCATGAGGATCACTGCCGGGAGAAGCGCCAGCAGCGGAGCGAGTAGCCAGCGCCGGGCTCCGGTCCAGAGAGAGCCAGGGGCGGTACGGAGGTCCAGAAGGAGACGCCAGCCGGCGAGCGTCAGGACAGCAGCCGCCGTCATCACCAAGGTTACGGGATGGCAGAAGTAGACCCAGAGGATGAGCAGGGCCAGTGCCCCGGTTCTCAGCGGCGTCATCCGCTCGCCGTTCCGCAGCCAGTAGCCAACCGTAAAGAAGAAAGCCGGCAGGCTGAAGCAAAAGTTGAAAAAACCCATGTGAAGCGTGTAGTTGTATATGAAGGGGAAGGAGAGGATGGCGAGGAATCCCGATCGCCTGTCAACTCCATGTAAGGCGTAGCGCACCGAGACGGGAAGCAGGACCGCATAGGCGGTGAGCAGCACCTTTTCCGCCAGCGGCACAGAAAGGTAGAAGAAAACGCGATTCAACAGGAAGAAGATGAACCCGTTCGGCAGCGCCTCCCGGTTGAGCGCGTAATACTGCCGCAGGAGACCCGCGTCCGGCCGGCCGTACTGGCGAAGAATGAAGGCCAGCGCCTGATGCCCCGGGCCGTCCTGGGTCGGGATGAAGCGAAACGCCCAGATCAGGGCCACGTGGAGAGCCAGGAGGACCCCGAAGAGCAGGCCCTCGCCGGTGATCCAGCGGCGGGAAGCGACTGAGGGCTCGGACATGAGGGGGGATCGTATCGCAGGGACGGATTTTCCTCCGCCTCTCCGCTGTTCTCCCTCTCCGAGATGAATGCCACGATGAAGCTCTACGCCGCCCCTGCCCTGGCCCTCGTTTTCGCCGCATGTTCCAGTGCACCTCAGCCGGTCACGCCCCGGACTCCAGTTAAGGCGCCCGTGAAATCAGCCGCACCGATCCCGCCGGCTAGCCCGGTGAAGCCGGCCGATCCGCCGCAGGCGGTGAAGGTGGTGAGCGAGTCGGTCCAAGATCCGCACTCGTATTCCCGGCCCCAAGAGGCCACGGTCGAGCATCTCAAGCTCGATCTGGCGGTCGATTTTCAGGCCCGCCGGCTCACCGGCCGCGCCAGCCTGCGGGTGAAGAACCTGCTCGGCGTGGACCACCTCATCCTCGACACCCGGGACTTGGACATCCGCCGTGTGACGCTCGACGACGGCAAGACTGATGCGAAATGGAGCCTGGGCGCCGCGGACAAGATCCTGGGCCAGGCGCTCGAAGTCCAGATCGCGCCCGGCACGGCTTGGGTGAACGTCGACTATTCGACTCGCCCGGAAGCCGCCGCCCTTCAGTGGCTGACCCCCGCACAGGCCGGCAGCCCTTCGCCGCTCCTCTTCACCCAGTCCGAGTCCATCCTGGCCCGCACCTGGATTCCCTGCCAGGACTCTCCCGGCGTGCGCATGACCTACGAGGCCACAATCCGCACATCACCGACCCTGATGGCGGTCATGAGCGCGGAGAATCCCACCCGTAAGAGCACAGACGACGTCTACCGCTTCCGCATGCCGAACGCCATTCCGTCGTACCTGCTGGCCCTGGCCGTGGGCGACCTCGAATTCCGAAATCTAGGGACGAACAGCGGCGTCTACGCCCTCCCTTCCGTCGTCGAGCGCGCCGCCTGGGAATTGGCCGACACACAGAAGATGATCGCCGCCGCCGAGGCGCTGTACGGTCCCTACAAATGGGGGCGCTACGACATTCTGGTCCTCCCCGCGAGCTACCCCTACGGCGGCATGGAGAATCCGCGACTGACCTTCGCCACGCCCACGATCCTGGCCGGCGACCGTTCGCTCGTTTCCCTGGTGGCCCATGAGCTCGCGCATTCGTGGTCCGGAAACCTGGTGACCAACGCCACCTGGAACGATTTCTGGCTCAACGAGGGCTTCACCACCTATTTCGAGGGGCGGATCATGGAGGCGGTTTACGGCCGCCCCTACTTCGACATGCTCGCCGTGCTCGGCCGCCAGGATCTCGCCGAAGCGTTCCAGGAGCTGGGAGCCTCCAGTCCAGACACCCAGCTTTATCTCAACCTCGCCGGCCGCGATCCCGACGAGAGTGCGGGCGACGTCGCCTATGAAAAAGGCGCTCTCTTTCTACGCACTTTGGAAGTCGCGGTGGGCCGGGAGAAATTCGATCGTTTCCTGCGCACCTATTTCGACACCTTCGCCTTCCAGTCCATGGACTCCGCCCGCTTCGTTCAATATCTGAAGCAGAACCTCCTCGAGGGTGACGAGTCCCAAGCCAAGAATCTCCAGATCGACGCCTGGGTCTTCTCCCCCGGCCTGCCCGCCAATGCGATCGAGCCCCATTCCGAAGCCTTCGTTCCCGTCGATCAGGCCGTCAAATCTTTTGCCGACGGCGCACCGGCTGCCCAAATCTCCACGACCGGCTGGACCACCCATCACTGGGTTCATTTCCTCCAGACCCTGCCTACGCCCCTCGACCGGACGAAGATGGCGGACCTCGACGCCACCTTTCACTTCAGCAACTCGGGCAACAGCGAAATCCTGAGCATCTGGCTGATCAAGGTCGTGCAAGGCAAGTACGATCCCGCCTACCCCGCCCTCGAGCGCTTCCTCACCACCGTGGGCCGGCGGAAATACCTGAAGCCCATCTACACCGAGCTGGCGAAGACTCCGGAAGGAGAGGAAATGGGACTGCGGATCTACGAGAAAGCCCGGCCGGGCTACCACTCGGTATCGCAGGTCACGGTGGATCAGATTCTGGGGTGGCGGGGGTAGGCTCAGAAAAACCCATACGACAAGGCGTCACCGCCAGAACCAAGGCAACGCTTCCCCGGCGACGTGACGGAAAGGTTTTAGACTCGACCTACTTTTCCCTTTCTACAACCACGATTGTCACATCATCCGCCACCGGCCGGCCGCCGCAATGCAGCCGTACCAGCTCCATCAAGGCGTCGGCCGCATCGCCGATCGGCTGGTCGCGCAAGGCCACGAATGCCTCTTCCAGCTTTTCCAGGCCCAGCTCCTGGTCCGCCGGGTTGCGGGCTTCGAAGGCGCCGTCCGTGTAGGCGAGGATACGGTCGCCGGGGGACGCCGCGATTTCCCCCACGGGCAGAGGACGATCGCGGAAGATGCGATTGAGCAGCGGACCCGTGGCCCACAACCGCTCGACGCTTCCGTCCGCCTTCAACCAGAAAAGTGGCGGATGGCCGGCATTGACGTAGCGCAGCCGGCCGTCCGGCAGCAGCAGGCCGTAGATCATGGAGGCGCAGGCCGCGGCCTCGAAGAAATCGATTCCCAGCAGCACTTCCCGCCCCACCCTTTCGGGATCAACGCCCCGCCGCCGGGCCGCGTCCAGCGTCGAACGCAACATGCCGGCGTACATGGCGGCGCTCACGCCATGGCCGACGACGTCGCTTACCGAGATGACGAGACCCGCTTCCACCGCCAACGCTAGGAAGAAATCGCCACCCAGCGCGTCGCAGGAAAGGAGCCTGCCGTCAACCCGCCAGCCGGCGGCCTCGATCGGATCGGTCGGCGAGAGGTTCTGTTGAAAGAGGCGCGCCTTCTCCAGGTCGGCCGCCAGCTCGTTGGCGTACCGCTCCTTGACGTAACGCTCTTGCTGCAGCCGGAGGCAGCGCTCCACCAGGGCCAGGAGCACCCGCCGGTCGAACGGCTTGAAGAGGAAGTAAAAGGCTCCCTCCTCCAGCGAGCGAAAGAGCTTCTCGTCCGGCTCCGAGATCGAGCCGGTGATGAGGATCACGTCCGTCTGGGGCCGGAGCTCGCGGATGGCGCTGCACAGGGTGTAGCCATCGCCTTCCTTGAGGCGCACATCCACCAGGGCGAGGTCGAAGCGCGCCGCCGCTACCCGCGCCAGCGCTTCGCTGGAGCCCTCCACGCTCTCGACCCGGTAGACGGGCGCGAGGATCCGCTCCAGCGTCCGCCGCAGGCCTGGATCGTCGTCCACCACCAGAATGCGGCTGGGGCTCAACCCGGCGTCCCCGGCCGGCCAGGCTTGTTTCTTATCGCGGGCGGAATCGGGCGACACAGGAGAGAGCTGTCGAGGCTGCACACCTCGGCGGCGATGCGGCGGGCTTCGACCTCCGGGTTGCCCGCGGTCCGCACCACGAGATAGAACCGCTCGGCCGGAGGGAGCTGTGAGAGCGGGAGGAAGAGCCGGGGCCTGTCAGCTCGCAGGAGAGCGGAGTGCGGAACCTCCCTGACCACTCCGATGACCGTGAAAAGGCCTGGCTGCGAGGGAACGACGAGCCGGTGGCCCAGGGCCTCCGCGTACGGCCAGAACGACTGGGCCGCGCTCCTTTCAAGGATGGCCACCGGTATCGAATTGCGGTTGTCTCTCCCACTGAAGAATCGACCGCGCTCGAGGTGGATCCCCGCCATCTCGAAGAGCTCGGGGCTGACGACGAAGGGCGCCAACTCTGCCGGCTGAGCGGAGCCCTCCGCAGAGCACATGACGTGGGAGGGGCTCGTCGAGGACCGCGAGCCGATGCCGGACAGCGGCAAGACGAACGCAGCCGCCTCGACGCCATTCACGGCCCGAGCCCGCGCCACCAGGCCTTCCGCCAACTCAGGGCGCGGTCTGGGCGTCCGAACGTCGATGACGAGAAGATGGTCGGAAGGCTCCGCGCTCTCGACTGGCGCCGCGGCCAGAATCCAGAGCACGAGACCAAAATTCCGCAGGGCAACCCGCTTTCTCATGGGCTCAACTTACCATTTCCAGAGGCGCCTCTTCACGGGCGAGCCGCAGCTCGACTCGCGCGCGGGTGCCCTCGCCCGGCGAGCTGGCGATCTCCAGCCGGCCGCCGTTCTGCCATGAAAGAGCGCGGCAGATGGCAAGCCCCAGCCCCGTGCCGCCGCTCTTGGTGGAGAAAAACGGCTCCTGCACCTTCTCCAGCAGGTCGGAGCGGATGCCCGGGCCATCGTCCTCCACCACCAACAGGGCGCCGCCGTCCTCCTCGCGGGTGGCGATGACGATCCGGCTCCCCTTCTCCGCCATCGCCTCCAGCGAGTTGCTCACCAGGTTGAGCACGATGTGCTGCAGATCCTGCCGGGAGAAGCGCACACAGGGCAGGTTTTCGGCCAGCTCGAGGACCGTGTCGATGCCACGCCGCAGCGCCTGTCCCTGGAAGAACGGCACCGTGTCGCGCACCACCTGATTGATGTCCACCGGCCCGTCACCCAGCCGGCCGGCGCGCGCCACGCGCAACATGTTGGAGAAGATTCGCTGGCAGAGCTGTGCCTTCTCCACAACCAGCTCCAGATCGCGATCCAGCTCTCCAAGATCGAGCTCTCCCCGCCGGAGATCCTCCCGCACCTGCTGTACCAGCGGCAGAATGGTTCCCACGGCGTTGTTGACGTCGTGGGCCACGGCATTGGCGAGCGTTACCAGTGAGGCTTTGACCTCCGCCTGAATGGCTTTGCTCTCCAGCGACATGTTGACCCTGGCATTGCGGATGGATACGGCCGCCGCCGGCAGGAAGCGCTCCATCACCGTCCCGTCCCACGCGTCGAAGGGCCGGCGTTTCCAGGCGGCGAGCTTGAGCAGGCCGAGGAACTCGCCGCCGAAGATCAGCGGCGCGCAGAGGACGCTGGTGGGAACCGGAATCCCTTTTCCGCGGTAGTAGCCGAGCATCTCCCAGAACGGATCGCCGCCGCCGTCTCCGGCCAGGCGCCGGATGCCCGGCTCCCGCTCGAGCTCTTCCACCAACTCGCGCGGCACGCGCAGCTCGTGCCCCACGAAGGCGCTCTTGCCTTTCATCCAGACGATCTTTTCCGCTTCAATGCGGAGAGTCCCGGCGACGGGCTCCCACATGAGGAACGCCGACGAGTGGTCGTAGTCCACGAGCTGGTGAAGGCCGTCGAGGATCTGGTACGCCAGATCGATGGGCCGCAGCTCCGAGAAGATCTTGTTGCGGATGCGATCCAGCACGCGGTTGAGACGCTTCTCCTCCCGCCGCGCCAGCTCCAGGGCCAGCACTCCGCACAGGCGGTCCAGCGTGCGCCGAGACCCCTGCCCAAAATCCCGTCCCTTGCGCACCGCCCCCACGGCCGCCACCGCCCGGCCCATGACCACAACCCGCGCCACCACCGACGACCGCGAGGCCGTCAGACGCTCATCGCGCAGGACCGCCGCCGTCCGCGGCACGTCGCAAAGCGCGGAATCCCCCCGCAGCACCAGGATCTCACCGTCCTCCCCCACCACCCAGGCGCACTCCGCTCCCAACCGCAGCCGAACCGCCTCGGCGAAATGGCCAAACAGCTTCCGCGACGCCCCGATCCCCTGGAGATTCGTCTCCAGGACGTTGGCGAACAGCTCCGGCGGGGCTTTCTTGAGGTCGATCATGGGTTCAGGTCCAGCGTGCAGCGCATACTTCAGCGCGGAGAAGAATAGGTTACCACAGCGGCGCCCCGGACCCACTCCTGAGCCCCGCGGGATAAGATCCTCCCGGTGAGGCGATCATGTTACGGCTGACAGAGTTACGACTTCCTCTGGAGCATTCCGAAGAAGAGCTGCGGGCCGCGATCCTCCGGCAGCTCGGCATCGAGCGGCAGGAGCTGATCAGCTATTCGATCTTTCGGCGTAGCTTCGACGCCCGCAAAAGAGGGGCGATCGCACTCATTTATCACCTCGACGTCGAGACGACACGCGAAAGCGAGATCCTCCGGTGGCTACGCACCCATCCAGAGGTCACGAACATAGGACCCACTCCGGACACCTCGTATCACTTCGTGACCCAGGCGCCGAAAGACCTGGCGAACCGGCCGGTCGTGATCGGCGTGGGACCCTGCGGCCTCTTCGCGGGCCTGCTTCTCGCTCAGATGGGATTTCGTCCCATCATCCTGGAACGCGGAAAGGCAGTCCGCGAGCGCACCGTCGACACCTTCGGTCTCTGGCGCCAGGGGCTTCTCGATCCGGAATCCAACGTGCAGTTCGGCGAAGGCGGCGCCGGCACCTTTTCCGACGGCAAGCTCTACAGCCAGATCAAGGACCCTGGACACCGCGGACGCAAAGTACTCACAGAGTTTGTCGAAGCGGGCGCACCGCCAGAAATCCTTTTCGTCAACAAGCCCCACATCGGCACCTTCCGTCTGGTGAAGATGGTGGAGACCATGCGGGCGAAAATCGAATCCCTGGGTGGCGAGATCCGCTTCAAGAGTCGCGTCGAAGATCTGATGATTGACCAAGGAATCGAAAAAAGAAAAGTTCGGGGAGTGATCCTCGCGGATGGCCAGCGCCTGGCCGCGGATCATGTGATCCTGGCGGTCGGCCACAGCGCTCGGGATACCTTTCAGAGGCTTCACGACCGAGGCGTCTACATCGAAGCCAAACCTTTCTCGATCGGGTTTCGCATCGAGCATCCGCAATCCCTCATTGATGCTTGCCGCTTCGGGAAACAGGCGGGAAACCCGCTCCTTGGAGCCGCCGACTACAAGCTGGTCCACCACTGCCGCAACGGCCGGTCCGTCTACAGCTTCTGCATGTGCCCAGGCGGCACCGTGGTCGCGGCCGCTTCGGAGCCCGGCGGGGTCGTCACCAACGGCATGAGTCAATATTCTCGGGATGAAAGGAATGCGAACAGCGGCATCGTGGTGGGAATCACGCCCGAGGACTATCCGGGCGGTCCGTTGGCAGGTATCGAGTTTCAACGCCACTGGGAAAAGAGAGCCTTTGAGCTCGGCGGAAGCAACTACGACGCACCAGGCCAACTCGTCGGCGACTTCCTGGCCGGCCGTCCCTCCAACGAATTCGGCTCGGTCCTGCCATCCTACAAGCCCGGCGTGCACCTGGGCGACCTGAGCTCGTGCCTGCCCGACTACGCGATCGAAGCGATCCGGGAAGCCCTCCCCGCCTTCGACAAGACAATCAAGGGCTTCGCCATGAACGACGCCGTGCTCACCGGCGTCGAAACACGAACCTCCTCGCCCATTCGGATCCAGCGGAACGAAGACTTCCAGAGCCTCAATACGGAAGGTCTCTACCCTGCCGGAGAAGGAGCCGGCTACGCCGGCGGAATCCTTTCTGCGGCTGTGGATGGCATCAAGGTGGCGGAGGCGGTGGCGATGAGCCTTCTAAAGGAGATGTCAAGGTGAAGATTTCTCTCATTGGACATTGCAACTACTCGATCGCCGCGGAGCTCGACCCGGAGACGGGTGAGGCTCACTTGATTCATCGCACGCCACACCAATCCGACGACGGCAAGAAACATGTGTGGCTTCCCGAGGTGCCCCGGAATGGCTGGTTTCAGCCGATCCGAGGCCTGTTCGTTGCGCTCTATCGCGACCCGGGGTCCCCCTCCGAGCTTTGGCTCCAGTTCGGCAAGCGGCGGTTCGAACTCGACGAGGAGAGCAACTCGCAATTCGAACCCGAGATTTCGAACGAAGACCTTGCACCGGAGCACCTCGACGCCGAACGCACCTTCCGCCTGTTCCGGAACGGTACCCTCCAGGCCATGCACCAATACCGGTCCAACGAGATCGAAAACCAGGTCGTCAACATCGACCCGTTCCCAGCTTGGCCGCATGAAGAGGAGGATGACGATCTGTTGTTCTTCGTCCACCGGGTCCTGGTGGAGGGCGATCGGAGAACGAGATTGTTGCCAGTTGTGAAGGGCTGAACCATGCGCGTGCCGCGAAACGTGGGCTTGCCGTGGCAAATACTGGGATCCGTTACGATGTGCCGGCCTATAAATTGGGCTGCCATGTCGGCCATTCTTATCCCCGATACACCATGATGTGCCCAGTCTAACACCCTGCCCGGAGCCCGGCCCTCAGCGAGTCGACGAAACCATCTCGTAGTTCACGAAAAACCCGGTCGCCGACCTGCCGTTGAAGGTGACCTTGGCGGGGCCGACCAGGTAGAATCCTTGAGGATCCTGCTGCAAGAGCTGCTTGAGGACCGTGGCATGCAGATCGGCGCCCTGCGACTGGCCGTTCGGAGTGTACGTCAAGGTCGGGGAGACGAGGAGGCCGTTGATCGAGTCCACGCCCTCGTAGACAGAGGTCACGATCCTCATCATCTGTCCTGCCGGGATCGTTACGACCGCGGGCGTGGATTGTCCACTCACGCCGACCGTCTTGAGCTCACCAGCGGCCACCGCCACGGCAAGGCAGAGTGATAGGCACACGGCGCAGAGCACGTTCTTCATAGTCAATTCCTCCTTCCCCCGTAGATGCCTAAAGAGCGGCCTTTGTTTAGTGACGCACGGCAACAATCCCCAGTTCTCCGCTATGATCTCCCCAATGGACGAGAACCGCAGCTCTCACGACGTCAAACCACTGGACGCCCGCCCTTCACCGGACCCGGGCACCCCATCCCCAACTCCCGAACGTCTTCAGGAGGTCATCGAGCTTCTCCGGGCCGAGATCGAGCAGCATTATGGGATTCCCATCCTGTTCGTCGACGTTCCGGCCCCCTTCGTGGGCGATCTGGACGGCGAGGAGATCTGGATCGACTTCGAGCAGGAATACGAGCTCATCGCCTTCAATCTGATCCATCTCTTCGGCCATACGGTGCAGTGGAACCTGCAGGGGAAGGCTCCGGAGATCGGCAGCAAGGAGCCCGGCACCTACAGCGACGCCGAGCTCGACGAAGTAGGCCGGTATGAACGGGATGCCTCCCGCTACGGCTTGAAGCTTCTGCACGACCTCGGAGTCCGAGACCTCGACGCGTGGCTCACGGAGTTCTCCACGAGCGACGTTGCCTATCTCGTCCACTTTTATAGGACCGGCGAAAAGGTGGATCATCGAGGCTTCTGGCACAGCGGCCTGCCTCTCCTCGAGCCTCTGCCGATTCCGCCGTTCACTCCCAAGCGGCTCAAGCTTCGTTCGAGCGGAGTGGTGATCTAGGCCAGCTCGCATGTCCCGGAAAGACAAGCTAAAAAAGAAGACCACGCGGGAGCAAAAAGGGGCGACGCCAGCACGCATCGAGACGAAGCCGGCGCCGGCAGGCCAGCCGTGGGCACTGCTGATCTCTGCGCTCGCACCTCTCTTCGTCTATTGGCCGGCAACGGGTTACACGTTCCTGCTCGACGACTTCGTGCTCTTCAAGACGAGCCCGTCGCTGACGGATCTGGGGAGCATTCCTCGCGGGTTTCTCACCGACGTCGGAGCGCTTCGCAAGGGCGCCGAGACAGTGATCAGCAGCTATTACCGTCCGGTTTTTCTGGCCCTCTCGACTATCTATTACAAGCTCGTCGGAGGCGATCCCTCCGCATGGCACGCCGCGTCCCTGGTGATCGCCGCCCTGATCGGCGCGCTGGCGTGCGGGTTCTTTCTGCGGCTGGGTTTCTCGCCGCTGGTCGCGCTCCTATCGTCGGTGGTCTTTTCCCTCCATCCGGCACACGTCAGCTCGGTCGCCTGGGCCTCGGGACTCCAGGAGCTGCTCGCGGCTCTCTTCGTGCTCTGTGCCGTGCACGCAATGATTACGGTTAAACGAGAGGGCCGAAGTCTCCCACTCTTCCTGGCGGCGCTCTTCTATGGCCTGGCGCTACTGTCGAAGGAAGTCGCGATCGGACTTCTGCCGTTCGCTGGGCTATGGGCTTTCTCCGAGGCGAAAAGCGACCCGAAAAGCGGACGGCGGCTGTGGCAGGGAACCGGCGTCCTGGCCGGTGTGACGGTCCTCTATCTCGCCGTCCGCATCGCAGTCCTCGGGGGGCTGGCGGTGCCGGCCGAGAACGCTCCGAGCTTTCGCGCCTCGCTTCTAGCCATGCCGGTGGCGTTGGTCACCTACCTACGCCTCCTCGTCTGGCCCGTGGGCTTCGCCATCTTCCGCCCCGAGCGCCCCGTCTACGGACTGTTCTCGGCGGGCGTCCTGGTTTCCGTGGCGGTTCTTGCGGGGCTCGCCGCGCTCGGCTATTGGGCGATCAGGAAGAAACGCGAGCTCCTTTTGCCCCTCGGATGGCTGGTCGTCTGGCTGCTGCCGGTGCTCAACCTCTGGGCGCTCGACCCGCAGTGGATGGTGACGGATCGATATCTTTTCCTGCCGTCGCTCGCCCTGCCGTGGAGTCTCGCGTTTCTGCAACCGAGGCGAGCGCAAGTCGCAGTCCTCTCGATCCTTGCGGTAGCTTTTGCCGTCCTCACCGTCCGCTACTCCGCGATCTTCCATGACGAGCGCACCTTCATTGCCGCCATGGAGAAGGCCGAGCCGACAAGCCCGATTATCTTTTCCGAAAAGGGCCGGCTCCTCCTGCAGGATGGCAACGTCGCCGGCGCGCGGGCTGCGCTGAACCGGGCGGTGAAACTCGATCCGATCTCGCCTGTCGCGCTACTGTCGCTCGGCGACCTGGAGCTCCAGCAAGGAAATCTCGACGCGGCTGAAGGCAACTACAGGCGAGCGCTGGTCGTGAGGCCGGAGGCCAGCCGCGGCTTCAAGCTCGTGGCGCTTGCCATGTCCCGGGCTGGACAACGTGACAAAGCATCGGCCTTGATCGCCGAGTCAGCTCAGCGCTGGCCGAATGACTTTGAGGTGCAGCTCCTGCACGCTCTTTTCCTCGGCGTGGCCGGCGAACGTGAAAAAGCTCAGGCGGCGCTCGAAGCAGCACGCCGACTGCGGCCGGGAGACCCTGCCGTCGCCGGAAGCTTCGACGACGTCATGACGCGCCTCTTGCCGACCCTCCAGCCGCCACGAGGTTGATTTATTGGGAGTCGTCCATCCAATTCAATTGAAACGGAAGATCTCTCCCTTTCGTTAGTCCATCCTTTACCACCGGTAGTGGCCGAGGATCACAAACGCGCGGAGGACGTCCTCCTTGCGAGCCCCGGCACCGATGTTGTGAATCATGTAAAGCCGGTCGGTGCCTGGAACACGATCTTCGGCGACGACGCCGATGTGATACAGACCGCCAGGAAGCATCCAGGCAACGACGTCCCCCGGCTGATAGGTACCGTTGAGAGGGAGCTTCTTGCCCCGCCGCTCGAAGTACTTCATGAGGTTGGGAACCCGGCGGTGATCGATATTGCTGTCGGTCCGGCTCAGTCCCCAGCTCCGGGGATAGGCGCCGAAATTCTTCACCATATCCGCGTGGACCTCGGCCTGGAGATCGATTCCCACCCGGCGAAAGGCCCGCACCACCACGTCGGCGCAGACGCCCCGCTCGGGCGGCACGTCGCCGTTCGGATATCGGATGCGGACATAGGCCGGGTCGTAGACGATGGTCACGCCCACCTGCCGCGCCGCGGCCTTCGCGATGGCGATTCCCAGGGGCGCCGATCCAGCGGGCGGAGAGCTCGCAAGAAGGGTGAGAACCACCGGGATCGCTTTTGAGATCTGCATGTCGTGAGATGAGTCTGCGCTCTCTCAAGGGATTCTGGCAACTCTCTGGAGCCCGGCGAGCGAGGCGATGACAAATTGATTTAGAATCTCCCGGAGGTCCAAAACAAAAGCCTCGGGAGGCGCTGTGCCCCTATCTGCTGGAACCGTCCTCGGCTCCTACGAGATCCTCGCGCCGCTCGGCGCCGGGGGAATGGGAGAGGTCTACCGGGCGCGCGACCTGCGGCTGGGCCGGCAGGTGGCGGTCAAGGTCCTGCCGGAGCGCCTCGCCGAAGATCCCAAGGCCCTGGCCCGCTTCGAGCGTGAGGCGCGCGCCGTGGCCGCGCTGTCGCATCCAAATCTCATGGCGCTCTACGACATAGGCCGCAGCGGCGCCATCACCTTCGCCGTCCTGGAGCTGCTGGAGGGCGAGACGCTGCGCTCCCGCCTCGCCGCCGGCTCCCTGCCCCAACGCAAAGCCGTGGAGATCGCGTTGCAGATCGCCCGCGGTCTGGCCGCCGCGCACGGCCGGGGCATCGTGCATCGCGACCTGAAGCCGGACAATCTCTTTCTGACTCGCGACGGCCAGCTCAAGATCCTGGACTTCGGTCTCGCCCGGCAAATTGCGGAAAGCAGACCGGAGCCGCAAGATTTCGCAGCGGACGGCGAGACCACGCTCGACCGTCCCGAGTCAGCTGGACCGACTGAGCCGGGGATGATCCTGGGCACTGCCGGTTACATGTCTCCCGAGCAGGTGCGCGGCCATTCCGCTGATTTCTGCTCCGATCTCTTCGCCTTCGGCGCCATCCTCTACGAGATGCTCGCCGGCCGCCCGGCGTTCCGGCGCGATACAGCCTTGGAGACCATGGCCGCGGTGCTGCGGGAGGAGCCGCCGGATCTGCCTGCGACCGTGCCGGCGACGCTCGACCGGATCGTGCGCCACTGCCTGGAGAAGAACCCGGAGGCGCGCTTCCACTCGGCCTCCGACCTCGCGTTCCAGCTCGAATCCGAGTTGGCGGAGCGGTCGAGCACCGGCGGCCGGCAGCCGGTTTCGCGAGGACCCGGGCGCCGCCGAGCCTGGGTGCCGGTCGTCGCGGTCGTGCTGCTCGCCGCCGTAGTGGGCGCGCTCCTCGGCCGGTGGCTGTGGCAGCCTACCGTGGCTCCTCTCCCCACCTTCCAGCAGCTCACGTTCCGGCGCGGGTCGATCCATTCCGCGCGTTTCGCTCCCGACGGCACCACGGTCGTCTACGGCGCCGCCTGGGACGGAGGACCGATCCGGCTCTTCACGACCCGCACCGACAGCTCGGAATCGACCGCCCTGCCGCTCCCCGACGCCGACGTGCTGGCGGTCTCCCGCAACGGCGAGATGGCGCTGTCCCTCGGACGCCGCTTTCTGGGCAATCCCTACGTCAGCAGCGGTACCCTGGCTCAGGCCGCGCTGGCTGGCGGCGCACCGCGCGAGATCCTCCGAGACGTCAATCAGGCGGACTGGGCTCCCGATGGCGCCGGCCTGGCGGTCCTGCGCAGCTCCGGCCTCGGCACGCGGCTGGAATATCCGATCGGTAAGGTCCTTTTCAATTCGGGGGCTTGGTTGGACGCGCCACGCGTTGCACCGCGCGGCGACTTCGTCGCCCTGTTCCAGCCAAATCTTGAAGGCTCAAAACTCTTAGTCTTCGATCGCGAGGGACATCGGAATCTCTCGGTGCCCATCCCAGGCTGGCCTCTAGGTCTGGCCTGGCACCCCTCCGGCGAGGAGGTCTGGTTCGCCGCCTTCGATTCCGGCGGCACGACCCTCGGAGCCGTTCGAATGACGGGAGAGAAGCGGACTCTGTTCCATCTCGCGGGTCTGGTCTGGCTCCTCGACGTCGCCCCGGGAGGCCGCGGGCTCCTGGCGCTGAGCTCCTTCCGGCATGGAATTGCCGGACTCGCACCGGGGGAGACGCGGGAACGCGACCTTTCGTGGCTCGACTTTTCTGTCGCGAAGGATCTGACTGCCGACGGCAGGACGGTCCTCTTCGACGAACAGCGATCATTCTCCGGCCGGATCGCAGGCGTGTACCTACGGGGCACAGACGGCTCCCCGGCGGTCCGCCTGGGCGACGGACTGGCCACCGCCCTCTCGCCGGACGGGAAGTGGGCCTTGACCGGCGATCCGCGGACGGGGATCAGAGTCCTCCTACCCACCGGAGCCGGATCGCCGCGGCCCCTGCCCAAGATCTCTCTGGAAAACACCGGCTGCCTCAGTTGGTTCCCCGACGGTCAGCACGCGTTGTGCCTTGGCGAGGAACACGGCAAGCCCCCACACCTTTTCGAGCTGGACCTGGCGGGAAAGACGCGCCCCCTCACTCCCTACGGCTTCGGCGGCGTCCCCTTCAGCAAGCCTGTCTCCCCGGATGGCCGCGAGGTCGCGGCTTGGGACCAGGAACACCGGCTGTGGATCTACCCGGTGGGAGTTGGAACGCCCCGTCTCGTACCGGGTCTCACACCGGGAGACGAGTTGGTGCGATGGTGCGCCGACGGACGCTCCCTTTTCATCTGGCGCCGCTTCGACGCTCCCGTCCGGGTCTACCGGCTCGATCTCGCCACGGGCGAGAGACACCTCCTGAGGGAGATCTCGTTTTCCAATCCCGACGGCATTTACGCCTTGTCCAACTTGCTATTGACGCCCGACGGCAGCTCCTACGTCTACTCCTATGGCCGCATGCTCTCCACTCTCTACCTGGTCGAGGGGCTGAAGTGAGGCTCGTCCGGAGGTTGGCGCCGTGCCCCTGACTGCTGGAACCGTCCTCGGTTCCTACGAGATCCTCGCGCCGCTCGGCGCCGGGGGCATGGGCGAGGTCTACCGGGCGCGCGACCAGCGCCTGGGCCGGCAGGTGGCGGTCAAGGTCCTGCCGGAGCGCCTGGCGGAAGATCCCAAGGCCCTGGCCCGCTTCGAGCGGGAGGCGCGGGCCGTGGCTGCGCTGTCGCATCCAAATCTCATGACGCTCTACGACGTGGGCCGCAGCGGCGCCGTCGCCTTCGCCGTCCTGGAGCTGCTGGAGGGTGAGACGCTGCGCTCCCGTCTCGCCGCCGGCTCCCTGCCCCAACGCAAAGCCGTGGAGATCGCGTTGCAGATCGCCCGCGGTCTCGCCGCCGCGCACGGCCGGGGCATCGTGCATCGCGATCTCAAGCCCGATAATCTCTTTCTGACCCGCGATGGCCAGCTCAAGATCCTGGACTTCGGCCTCGCCCGGCAGGTTGCGGACAGCGGCTCGGAAGCATCGCCGACTGAAGCGGATGGGGGGACCACCCTCGAACGCCCCGAGTCGGCCGGATTGACCGAGCCGGGAATGATCCTCGGCACCGCCGGCTACATGTCTCCCGAGCAGGTGCGTGGCCGCCCCGCCGATTTCTGCTCCGATCTCTTCGCCTTCGGGGCCGTCCTCTACGAAATGCTCGCCAGCCGGCCAGCCTTCCGGCGCGACACGGCGTTGGAGACCATGACGGCGGTGCTGCGTGAGGAGCCGCCGGACCTGCCCGCGACCGTTCCCACCACCCTGGACCGGATCGTGCGCCACTGCCTGGAAAAGAACCCGGAGGCGCGCTTCCACTCGGCGTCCGACCTCGCCTTCCAACTCGAGACGGAGCTGGCCGAGCGATCGAGCACGGGGGGCCGGCAGCCGATTTCGCGAGGGCCCAAGCGCCGAAAGGCCTGGGTGCCCGTACTCGCGGCCCTGCTCCTCGTAGCAATGGGAGCGCTCCTCGGCCGCTGGCTCTGGCATCCAGCCGCAGCCCCTATCCCCACCTTCCGGCAACTGACGTTCCGGCGCGGGCCGATCCCTTCCGCCCGCTTCGCACCCGATGGCGCTACGGTCGTCTACGGCGCCACCTTTGAGGGAACGGCGATCCGCCTCTTCACGACCCGCATGGACAGTCCGGAGACGACCGCCCTGCCCCTTCCCGACGCCGACGTGCTGGCGATCTCCCGCACCGGCGAGATGGCGCTCTCCCTGGGGCGCCGCTTTCTGGGAAGCCCTTATGTCAGTACTGGAACCCTGGCCCAGGCCGCTCTGGCCGGCGGTGCGCCGCGCGAAATCCTCCAGGACGTCCACCAGGCGGACTGGGCTCCCAACGGCGCCGATCTGGCGGTGGTGCGCAAGTCCGGCCTCAGCACCCGCCTGGAATATCCGATCGGCAAAGTTCTCCTTTCGACGCGATTCTTATTGGACTCGCCGCGCGTCTCGCCGCGCGGGGATCTCGTCGCCGTCTTCCAGATCGGGAGTCTTGGGTACTCCCAATTGGTGGTCCTCGATCGGGAAGGGCGCCAGAAGCTCTCGATTCCCCTCGCGGGCTTTCCCCAGGGGTTGGCCTGGCACCCCTCGGGCGAGGAGGTTTGGTTTGGCAGCTTTGACAGACAGGGATCGGCCCTCAACGCAGTCCGAATGACGGGAGAGAAGCGGATCCTCCTCCGCCTGCCCGGTTACGCCAGCCTCCTCGAAGTCGCTGCCGGCGGTCACGTGCTCCTGGTGCTGAGCTCTTTTCGCTATGGACTCTCGGGCCTCGGGCCGGGTGAGACGCAGGAGCGGGATCTCTCTTGGTTCGACAAGTCGATGGTCAGAGACCTGACTCCCGACGGCAAAACCATCCTGTTCGACGAGCAGGGCTCGATCTCCGGTGTGTACCTGCGGGGCATGGATGGCTCCCCGGCGGTCCGCCTGGGCGAAGGACTGGCAGCGGGACTTTCCCCGGATGGGAAATGGGCCCTGACCGGCAATCCCCGGACCGGCGCCGGGGTTCTCCTGCCCACCGGACCGGGGTCGCCGCGCCCCTTCGCGAGGACTTCTCTGGAAAACGCCTCTTTCGTCTCCTGGTTCCCCGACGGCCGGCGGATCCTGATCTCAGGTGAGGAGCACGGCAAGGCCGCCCGCCTCTACGAGCGGGACCTGACCGGAGGCCGGCTGCGACCTATCACACCCTTCGGTTTTGGCTTCCCTTTTGGCGTGCTCACCCGGCCGATCTCCCCGGACGGCCGCCAGATCGCGGTCCTGGACCCGGAAGGCCGGCTCTGGCTCTACCCGGCCGAGAGTGGGACGCCCCGCCTCGTGCCGGGATTCCTCCTTGGAGACGTGCTGCTGTGCTGGAGCTCCGATGGGCGCAGTCTGTTCCTCTGGCGCAACTTCGAGGCTCCCCTCTGGATCTACCGGCTCGACCTCGCCACAGGAGAGAGGCGGCACCTGCGAGAAATCAAATTTAACGATCCCGTAGGCGTTCTTCCTACCAACCTGATGTTGACCCCCGACGGTAGCGCCTACGCCTACACCTATGGCCGATTCCTCTCCACTCTCTACCTGGTCGAAGGGGTGAAATAAAGCAACTCAAGACGCCGGCTTCGGCGCCAGCCGCTTTTTGAGATCGTTGACCTTCCCGGCATTTGCGGCGAGCCACTCCGAGGAGCCCGGCAAGCGGAGACTCGACAACGCGACGTAGGTGAAAGGCTCGAGCAGCGACTTGTCCTTGAGGTCGAGGAAAAAGGGCAGGTATTGCCGGCAGGGGAAACACTCATCTTGTTCTCTCAGGTGCAACTCTTCGGCGATCGAGAAAACCGTTTCCAGTGACTCGGCGGTAAACTGAATCTCCGTTTTTCCCTTGTTCTTTTCGATGTCGCGGGTCCCCGCAGACAAGGACAGCGCCAAGTCGACCGCCGACAGCGGATCCGTCTCCGCCGGCTCCGAGATCGTAATCTTGACCCCGCCGTCGCTGCCTTTGGATACGCCTTGCGCCAGCAGAGCTCGGACGGCCTTCGCGACGGTCATTGCGCGCTCGGACTCCGAGTCGAGGCTCAGATAGCGAAGATCGGCCAGGAGGGCCGAGATTCGCAGGTGGCTGGCCGCGTACGATTGCCCCAACGCAAAATGCGCGGCGGGATCGCCCGGCTGCTGCGCAACAGCTCGCTCCAGCGCCTCTCGGGAGCGTGCGGCTGCCGGTGCGCCTTTGGCTGGCGCTGCCAGGCCGGCACTGCCGAACACGACGAACGCCAGCCCCAGGACGCAAAAGGCTCTCCTCATTCCCGGCATACGGCTCTCCCTTCCCGATCTGCTGCGGTTTTCGCCGGCGCCGAGCTTACCATTTCGCTGGAGGCGAGCAGCCTCTCATGTCATATGCCCCCGCTCCCCGATCCACTCACTCCATGACCGGCGCTCGCGACGAACCCGCGGAAGCCGGAGAACCGATGACCGGCGATACCGTCGAACGATGCCTCGAGGAGCTCCACCCGGCCAGCGCCGGCTGGGCCCTCGGTTGCTGCCGGTGGGACCGGGAGGAAGCCGAGGAGGTACTGCAGATGACCTATCTCAAGATCCTGGACGGCCACGCCCGCTTCGACGAAAAGTCGAGCTTCAAGACGTGGCTCTTCGGCGTCATCCGCAGGACGGCAGCCGAAAGGCGGCGCAGCCGATGGCTCCGGTCCGCGGCCGGCCTGCGCTGGCGCGATTTACGTCCAAGCCCGGCGCCGATTCCCACGCCCGAGTCGCTCCTCCGCGCTTCCGAAACGAGCCATTGTCTGCGCGCGGCTTTGCAAGCCCTGCCGGCCCGCCAGCGCGACGTGATCCACCTCGTCTTCTATGAGGAATTGACCGTCGAAGAGGCGGCACGCGTCCTCGGCATCTCGCTGGGCAGCGCCCGCACGCACTATCACCGGGGCAAGGCCGGCCTGCAGACACGCCTTGCCCGTGAGGTAAAGCCATGAGCCAAGATGAACATCGCGACGATCGCGAGCTGGCGGCCGCCTTTTCGGCGTTGCGCCGCGAGGAGCAGGAGCAGAGCCCGCCTTTCGCCGAGGTGGTCCGGCGCGCCCGGGCGCGTTTCCCGCGGCGCGAATCGTCATTGCGTTTCCAACTGCGGTGGGCGGTCGCGGCCGGACTCGTCCTCGCGGTGCTTGCCGCGTGGCTCGGGCTGCGCACCTCCGGGCCGGAGCTCCCTGCCGCACCGGCACCGTCGCTCGCCGAATGGCGCTCCCCCACCGACTTCCTGCTCGAAACCTCAGGCCGGGAGATCCTGGCCGATCCGGCGCGTCTCGACCGAAGCCTGCTCGATTTCAACTCGACCCTTCCCTCTCCAGAAAGGAGATCCCCGTCATGAAATTGAAAACCTTTTTCCTCCTGTTTGCCGCGCTCGGTGCCGCTGCTGTCTGGGCTGAACCCGCGGACGAAGATCCGATCGGCAAATATCTCTTCCCGCCCGAGCTGGTGATGAAGTACAGCCAGGACCTGGGCCTCGACGAGCGGCAGCGCACCGCGGTCAAGGAGAACGTGCAGAAGGCCCAGGCCAAGTTCCTCGACCTGCAATGGACGCTGCAGGAGGAGTCGCAGAAAATGGTCCGCCTGCTTCAGGCCCGGCCGGTGGACGAAGCGGCCGTGCTGGCGGAGGCCGACAAGGTCCTGGCCCAAGAGCGCGAGATCAAAAGAACGCAGCTGTCACTCCTCATCCGCCTCAAAAACCTGCTCAACGAGCCGCAGCAGGCCAAGCTCATGGAGCTGCGGAACCGGAAGGAGTGAGACGCGCCAGCGCCACGCGGGGTCCAGGCGATCAATCCTCTCCTTCTCGGCTTGAAGATGAGTTGACAAAAGTAACGGCAAGCGTTATGTTTGTCCATAAAGATCTAGAGGATTCCCCGCCATGACGGCCGCCCAGTACATTGACCATCTCGCCTCCGTCGGCCGCTATCACTTTACGACGACGGAGGCCGCTGAAGCGCTCGGGATCTCCTGCCCGCCCGATGCTCGGCCAACGCCTCATCGGCTAGCTTAGAGAGGACGTCCTGACTGCTTTCGAAGGCTTCATCCCAACGCTGCTCGGCTTCGATTTCTTTCAGGATCAGCGCAGCAATCGTGTCCTGGTCTTCAGCAGGGAGTTGGGAAGCTTTGGTGAAAGCCCGTTCGAGTGACTGCGTCATCTTGCTCTCCAATGGAAGTCAGGCGTCCTCCAGCGACGGGTTGACGTCCTGCCCCTTGTTCGCCTGAATTCTACCACGAGCGGCGGAAGCGGCTTTCCCTCGCAGCGGCGGCCTTACCGGCCAGCTCCTGCGGTTCTTCCCCCCTTGCCAGGTCCTACCGCGCGATCCGGCACCCGGCGCCTTCGAGCAGGTAGTTTTGGGTCAGCGTCGAGGTGACTGTGCCGTTGGCGTCTTTGTGCTCTTGTTTGACGGTCAGCGTAGCCTTGGAGCCCTCGACGACCAGGAGCCCGCCTGCCCTGATTTCAGCCGCGAACTCCTCTTCCGTCTTCGACATCTCTTTCATCATCTCGGTCATCATCTCGCGGTCCTTGGCCGGCAGGCTCTTCCACTGGTCCTGCATTTCCTTGGTGCCGAGCTTGCCGGCCTCTTCCATCTTGCCGGCATGGACCAACCCCATGTGCTTGACGGCGACCTTGCCGCAGGCGTGATTGAGGATCGCGGCGCCCTGGATCTCGGTCTTGGGCGACTCGGACCTGGCCTGGCCGAGCAGTGAAAGGGATAGGGCAAACCCGAGGAGTACGACGGACATGTGGCGACGGTTCATTGGCTTAGCCTCCTGTAGGTATGACTGAGGTAACCTGTCTGCCCTTTTCCCTGTGCTGAGCAGGCCGAAGGGCGGGTATGGCGGCTTGACATTTCCGAGCAGGATCTGGTAAAAAAGCCCCCCTTAGATCAGGTCCAGGTTCTTCGCGTTGAGATCCTACACCAGGCCTTCCCGCCCGAGAGGGAGGAGGAGACATATGGCCAGCTCCCGAGTTCTTGCTATGACCCGCCTCGCTTTGCTCGTCACCTTGGTCTCCTTCCTCTTCGCTGGAATGGCTTGGGCGGATTCGGCCGGGACAAGGCTGGCCACCACTCCCGGCATTCAGGAAAGCACGGCCAGCATCATGCAGCGGCAAGCGGTGAGCCCGCCGCGCAAGGAACACCCGGATCACGAGCTCGAGTACCCGGACCGCAGCAACCTGCCACAGGCCCCGGGCGCTCCGGCGGTGTCCCAATTCCCTCCGGCCGGACCCGAGAAGGCGCTCACGCCCGAGCTCAATATCCATACGACGGGCAACGCCTGGGATGGCGCAACGCTGACCGACACGGGAGCGTTTCCTCCCGACTCCATGGGCACGGTCGGGCCGTCGCAATACATCGTCTTCGTCAACGGCCGCATCCGCTCCTTCACCAAGGCGGGAGTTGCGGACGGGGTGATCAACGCCGATCCGGACGTCTTCTTCGCCTCGGTGACAACTCCCGTGAGCCCGCCGGTGGTGCTCGATTTCACCAGCGACCCGCAGATCCGCTACGACCGGTTTACCGCCCGCTGGTACATGTCCATCATCGACGTGCCCTGCACGAACGCCACCTGCACGACGACGGCCGTCAACCGTTGGATGGTCGCGGTGAGCGACGCGGCCAGCGCCGGGGTGATCACCGGCACCACAGTTTGGACTTTCTTTTTCTTCCAGACGGACGCGAGCGGCAACTTCTGCGACTACCCCTCCCTGGGCATCGACGTCAACGCGCTCTATGTGGGCTGCAATATCTTCTCCGGCGCGGGCAGCTTCGTTGGCACCAACGGCTACGTGGTGCAGAAGACGTCGACCCTCGGAGCGGGCCCGATCGTCGTCACCTCGTTCCCTAATCTGGCGGCCGGCGCGGGGGCGGGGCCGGAATCGCCGCGCGGCGTCGACAACTTCGATCCGGGCGCCACCGAAGGGTACTTCGTCGGGCCCGACAACGCCGCCTTCAGCCTCATCCAGTTCCGGCGGGTGAGCAATCCGGGATCATTGACGCCGACCATTTCCGCCAACATCCCCGTCACCGTCCCCACCACAACTCTCTCGGGAACCGCCACCATAAGGCTGGTCCAGCACGCCGGGAACACCGGCGGCAACAACGGGCTCCTCGATACGATCGACGATCGATTCTTCCAGGCGATGATCCGCAATGGCCGCTTGTGGAGCGCACACAACTTCACGGTGTCCAACGCAGGCGTCGCCAACACCGCAGCGCAGTCGCGCAACGCAGCTCGCTGGTATGAGTTCCAGAACCTCACCACGACGCCGACCCTGGTGCAGTCCGGCACGGTGTTCGATAACGCGGCTACGCGCGCGGCCGCGCGGCAGTACTGGATACCCTCGGTGGTGGTCACCGGCCAGGGGCATGTGGTGCTCGGGGCCTCCATGGCCGGCACTCCTGTAGGCGCCACCCCGGTGTACGTGGGCCGGCTCGCGGGAGACACCCTGGGCACGATGACGGGACCGCCGGGGACGCCTGCGGTGACGTACGGGACCACGACGGCGAACTACAATCCGCCGTCCGATCCCGGCGGCGCCTCGGGGCGCCGTTGGGGCGACTACTCCTTCACCGTCGTCGACCCGATCGACGACATGTCGGTGTGTACGATCCAGGAGTACAACCAGGCGTTGAACAGCTACGCGGTGCGGGTCGGCTGCCTCAAGGCGCCACCGCCCGCGACGCCCACCTGCTCCGGCAGCCCGATCTCCTTCACGGGACCCACCGGCAACGTGGTGATCGCCGCCACTTCGAGCGGCGGCTCGGGCTTCTACGATCCGGGCGCCAACCTGGCGCCGCCGGCGCTGCCGTTCAGTCACATTTCCGCCACGGTCACCAACGCGATCGTCAACAGCGTGACGTTCAACAACCCCACCCAGGTGACGCTGAACATCACGGCGCTCGCCAACGGATCGCAGAACGTCACCATCACCAATCCTGACGGCCAGAGCGTGACCGCCAACGGGTGCATCAACGTCACCGGCGCGGCGGCTGCGGATCTCGGGATCACCAAGACCGACGGCGTCGCCACGGCGGTGCCCGGCGGCTCGGTGACCTATACCATCACCGCGTCGAACGCGACCGCCACTCCTGCGACCGGCGCCACGGTGGCGGATACCTTCCCGGCGACCCTCATCTGCACCTGGACCTGTGTCGGCGCCGGCGGCGGCACCTGCACGGCTTCCGGCTCGGGCAACATCAACGACACCGTCAACCTCCCCGCGGGAGCCAGCGTCACTTACACCGCGGTTTGCGCCATCTCTGCCGCGGCCACCGGCACCTTGAGCAACACCGCGACGGTGACGCTCTCCGGGGATCCGAACGCCGCCAATAACAGCGCGACAGACACCGACACCCTGACGCCTCAGGCCAACCTCGGCATCACCAAGACCGACGGCGTGACGACGGCGACTCCGGGCGGCTCGGTGACCTACACGATCACAGCTTCCAACGCCGGCCCGAGCAACGCGCCGGGCTCTTCCGTTGCGGACACCTTCCCGGCCTCGCTGACCTGCACCTGGACGTGCGTCGGTGCGGGCGGCGGCACCTGCACTGCGGCGGGCTCCGGCAACATCGGCGACACCGTAAACCTGCCGGCTGGAGGCAGCGTGACCTATACCGCGAGCTGCAACATCTCGGCCGCGGCCACCGGCACTCTGAGCAACACGGCGACCACGGCGGCGCCCGCCGGGGTCACCGATCCGACCCCCGGCAACAACTCGGCGACCGACTCCGACACGCTGGGGGCGAGCGCCGACCTTTCGATCACCAAGACCGACGGCGTCACCACGGCCACTCCGGGCGGCTCGGTGACCTACACCATTACGGCTTCCAACGCCGGCCCAAGCAACGCGCCGGGCTCTTCCGTTGCGGATACCTTCCCGGCCTCGCTGACCTGCACCTGGACGTGCGTCGGTGCGGGCGGCGGCACCTGCACTGCGGCGGGCTCCGGCAACATTAACGACACCGTCAACCTCCCAAGCGGCGGCAGTGTGACCTATACCGCGAGTTGCAACATCTCGGCCGCGGCCACCGGCACGCTGAGCAACACGTCAACCGTGACGGCACCGGCCGGAGTCACCGATCCGACCCCCGGCAACAACTCGGCGACCGACTCCGATACGCTGGGGGCGAGCGCAGACCTTTCGATCACCAAGACGGACGGCGTCGTTACCGCGACCCCGGGCGGCTCGGTGACCTACACCATCACCGCTTCCAACGCGGGCCCGAGCAACGCCACAGGGGCCACCGTGGCGGATACCTTCCCCGCCTCGCTCACCTGCACCTGGACCTGCGTTGGAGCCGGCGGCGGCACCTGCACGGCGTCGGGCTCGGGCAACATCAACGACACTGCCAATCTGCCCAACGGCGGCAGCGTGACCTACACGGCGAGTTGCACGATCTCGGCCGCGGCCACCGGCACACTGAGCAACACGGCGACGGTTACGGCTCCGGCCGGAGTCACCGATCCAACCCCCGGCAACAACTCGGCGACCGACAGCGACGGTCTGGGGGCGACCGCAGATCTGGCGATCACCAAGACCGACGGCGTGACCACGGCCACTCCGGGCGGCTCGGTGACCTACACCATCACGGCCAGCAACGCCGGCCCCAGCAACGCCACGGGCGCGACGGTGGCCGACACCTTCCCGGTCTCCCTCACCTGCACGTGGACCTGCGTCGGCGCGGGCGGCGGCACCTGCACCGCCTCCGGCTCGGGCAACATCAACGACACCGCCAACCTGCCGAACGGTGGCAGCGTGACCTACACGGCGAGCTGCACGATCTCGGCCGCGGCCACCGGCACCCTCAGCAATACGGCGACGGTTACGGCTCCGGCCGGAGTCACCGATCCGAACCCGGGCAACAACTCGGCAACCGACAGCGACACGCTCGGGGCAAGCGCCGACCTTTCGATCACCAAGACAGACGGCGTTACCTCGGTGAACGCCGGCGGCTCG
>Ga0134121_10000222_pt1 | contig 68427 bp, 24 predicted proteins | sample KB301_FD_96463 | JGI IMG/M metagenome (GOLD analysis project Ga0134121, IMG submission 96463) | Terrestrial soil microbial communities without Nitrogen fertilizer from Kellogg Biological Station, Michigan, USA - KB3-0-1 | ecosystem: Environmental > Terrestrial > Soil > Unclassified ...
AATTCCGGATGATTCCGAGCGACTTTGAGCAGCAGAGCCGTGACCGCGACAAACACCGCGGTCATCCAGACGATCGCTCCGGCGAAGAGGCGCGCGCGGAGAGAGCCCTTCACGACTCCGTCCGGATGCAATATCCAAGTCCGCGCACGGTCTCGATCGTCGCGGCACCGAGCTTCCGGCGCAGACGCGCGATGAACACTTCGACGGTGTTCGAATCGCGGTCGAACGTCTGCGCGTAGATGTGCTCGGTCAGCTCGGTCTGCGAAACGACGCGGCCGCGATGGTGCATAAGGTAGGAGAGCACGCGCAGCTCGTGACCAGTCAGTTTCACCGGCTGCCCGTCGAGAGTGACCTGCGACGTCCTCGGATCCAGCACCAGAGCGCCGTGGCGCAGCTCGGGCGTGAGCTGCCCGCTCGCTCGCCGGATCAGAGCGCGCAACCGCGCCAGCAGCTCCTCCATCCGGAATGGCTTGGTGAGGTAGTCGTCCGCGCCGCCGTCGATGCCGCGTACTTTCTCGCTCCAGCTTCCGCGGGCGGTGAGAATCAGTACCGGCACGCTGATCCCGCCGGCGCGCCAGCGCTCGAGCAGCGTCAAACCATCGACTCGCGGCAACCCGAGATCGAGAATGACCGCGTCGTAGGTCTCGGTGCTGGCGAGAAAGTCGCCGCGCTCCCCGTCCCTGGCAAGGTCGACCGCATAGCCGCGTTCTCCGAGCGTGGTGGCGAGCCGGTTGGCCAGCAGCGACTCATCTTCGACGATCAGGACTCTCATTCTCGACCGCGATCATAGGCCACTGACGGCCCATCATACGCGGTTAGCCGGCACCGGTCTAAGGACTCGTGAGCTCCGACTTCCGGGACCGGCCCCACCCCAGTTTCCACAGCCCGTGCGCCGAGAGGATGACGGAGAAGACCGCTAACACGCCGATCGCGAGGAGCGACCAGACCCAGAAGAGGGCTCCGCTGGACGTCGCGATTCCGTGGCCGAGAACGCCTCCCGCCAACCTGAAGTGGATGTAGGGAACGTAGGCCCCGAGGAGCGATCCGAGGAGGACGATGACGTAGCCCGATCGCCGTTCGGCGAGCACCAGCGTTCCATACAGCCAGATGACCGCGATGGGCACTACAAGGAGGTTCGAGGGCACTCCCTTCTCGTACCCATAGACGATGTCGTCTGCCAGGTGCAACGTCAGTAACAAGAGTGTAAGCACGGACGTAAGGGTCAACAGGGCGCTCTGCTTCATCGAAAGCTCCTTTGCTCGGTCGTGAGTGGGTGATCCTGGCAGGCAGTCTAGGACGCGCCTGCTGAACGGCCGCTGAACAGGACGTTCAGGTTCAGTTCAGCAAGGACTCGCCACGATGACGGCCGCCAACGAAGCTCTCACGAAGGATTTGGAGGTCGCGCGATGCACAACGTGCTCTTACCCATTCACATTGCCGCAGGCGGGTTCGCCATTGTCCTCGGCGCCGTGGCTCTCATCGTGAAGAAGGGCGGGACCCTCCACCGCCGCAGCGGGCTGCTGTTCGTCTACGCCATGCTGGTCATGGGCATCAGCGCGTCGATCCTGGAGTTTCTCAGGACTCCCAACTGGGCAAATGTGGTCGTCGCCTTGATGACGGCCTACTTTGTGGGCACCGCGCTGACAACGGTCCGTCCCGTGTCGCCATGGACCCGCCGCATCAATGCTGCTGCGTTGACGATCGTGGTCCTACTCGCGCTCGGCTCGATCGTGGGTGGCGTCAAGGCCTTCAACAGCCCTAGCCTCTCCCCGGGCGGCGTCCCGTTTCGCACGATCGGAGTAATGTCCTTCATCCTCGCCACCGTCATGATCCTGGCGGCGGTTGGCGACGTGCGCATCATGCGATACGGCATGCCGCGTGGCAGGCCGCGCCTGGCGCGCCATCTGTGGCGCATGTGCTTCGCGCTGTTCATCGCGGCCGGATCGTTCTTCTCGATCCGTGAGCGCGTGGCGAAAATCCTTCCGTATCCATTCACGACGGGGCCGATGCGCACGCTGCCGATCCTGCTGCTATTTGGCGCGATGTTCTATTGGTTGTGGAGGGTCCGCTCCCGCCGCGCGTTGCCGGTGCTCGTCCGCCACGGTCGCCTCGCTCACTTTGGATAGGACCCTATCCGATTGGATATCCGGCGTACCCCCTCAATCCTGCCCTGCCTTTGTCGTAAGTCGCTCAACGCAAGAAGCTTAAGCAGTCTTCGCGGGTTTGGCACCTACTTTGCCCTGAGGGAAGGCGGCCGGCCGGGGCTCTGGAATAGCCCAGAAACCTGAATCGGAATCGGAAGGGAAAACCATGAGCGAAAAATTCAATCGCATTAAGCTGCGGTGTATTCAGGGTGCTGTCATCGCTTGCTCTGCGATGCTTGGGGGGGCAGGTTGCGGCCCGCTCTGTCTCTGCGGCACGATCGATCGAAAGACAGGCAAGGATTGCTGTCAGGGTGTGTTCGACTCCTACACATACGCGGCTCCGGTGCGCATCTGCTCCGGCTCGTTTCCCGCCGACGACAAAGGGATAACCCTTCCGGGATGGATCGTCACGAACAAGTTCACGGACTCGAGCTGCGGCACCGGGCTCTTGAATCAGAACGAGTGGACCAACTACGACAACAAGCCAGGCACCTACCCGAATCTCGATAGCGTGACGATCTGCGCTGACGACCTCAGGACGGGGCCGCCGCTCACGCAGAAATACGTTGCTACAGGGTTCTGGCGGCAGACTCCCTACAAGTGTCCGGCGAGCAGCGGCGCGTTCAGTGTCATTCGCCTGACCCGCTACGACGCCGATCCAACCGGGTCAAAGCTCCCGTCGGGCTCGCAGATCACCGTCTGTGACAGCGCCGGGGTGTGGTCCTCGCCGCCGTCAGGATTCGCGGTTGTCGGCAGCAAGATCCGGTCTGCCGACTGCGACAACGGCGTCGCCGCATCAGTGAACGCTCAGGTCTACCGGAAACCTTAAACCGCCCGATAAGAGATCTCGGAGGAACATACTATGTTCAGGAACAGACGAATTGGAAAGCTCGCCTTGGCGATCACGAGTGTGTGTGCGGTTTTCACCGGAAGGATGGTGCTGGCCGCCGATACGGTCTACGAGAACGTCGTACGAATTCAGATGCAGGCTGTCTCGGCGAAAGCGGATGTTGCGATCTGGCTCAACTGCGAGGGAGAGTCCAACGGGCTTTTCAGCCCAACGATCTGCGGCCAAGGATTTCCGTGGCCCGGCCCAGCGCAGTGGCTGGAATTGAAGGGACTCCCCGTCAAGCTCAACTCCCTGGCCTTTCGTCTCAAATACATGGAGAAGGCCAGCGGCGAAAAGCTGAGCGAGCTGTCCATGGGACGCGTGTTCGGCAGCCTCCCCGACTTTCGCCTCAGCACCTACGCTCCGGCGCATATCCTCCCTCAGTTGGGTGACATCGTCGTCAATGGTATGACGCTCGGCGCGTCTTATAACAACGTGCGGATGCCGTTCACTCCCAGTACGCAACAACTGGTGTCTGCCGGAGGTCGGCCGTTCGACATGGCGAAGATGGCCGAAGATCCGAGTAGCACCGACTCTTTTCCGGTCACGATGGTGGGAGACACCTACCTCGCGCTCTCGGCGACCTTTACGGCGGATCGTTACCCTGATCGTCCTCTCCAGATGGCCCCCTGGAACGAAGCGCGTGCCCTGGGGCTCTCCTACCCGAGCATTCGTGGCACTTGGTTCCAGGACGCCCAGCTTCCGGCGGAGGAATACCGCACGCCCTATCGCTTCGTGGGACAGATCGATCTGCCCGAATCCAGTGTCGTGTATCAGGAGAGCCACCTCCGCTTCGAGTACCGGACCCGCATCACCTTGTACCTCACTCTCACCGGAAAGTCGGAGCTGCGAATCCCGTGGAAGTACAAGCCGATCTTCGCGAGCCCTGTGGCGCCGATCGACAACACCAAAGGCGAGGCTCTTGGAGCGCAGACGATCGCGACGGCGGTCGACTCGGCAACGGGCCACCTGCCGTCGGACTACGAATCCTGGTCCTATCCCGATCCCGTAACGCTCGGTTGGGCTGGGGGATGGACGAACCAGGTGCATGGCCGCCCGGACCCTTCTTTGGAGGCGGAGATACCTGGAATACCGTATCCGGCTGTGTTCAGCGCGGAAGAGCTCGACGCGTACGGTCGCAAACCGACTCTCGCCGAGGTGTCCCAACCCTGGTCGATTCCGGCCACCTACTTCTTCAGCAAAACCGATAGTCCGCCTCATTATGCGCGCTTGTCGAATCCCGCCGAGACCGTTGTAATGGGCCCGATCCTCCGCGCCAAGGCAGCGCAACTGAACGGCACGGGGGCACGCAAAGGCGTACCTCTGCCAGACCTTGCGATCGGAGTCTTCTCTGATACGCGGACGGTGAGTCTGCCGGAGCACTACGAGGTGCTCTTGGATCCCCTGGATGGCACGCCGATCATTCCCTGCACTATGGCTCCAGGGGAGTGCCGAATCGTTCGCGGTCTGGCGCCGGGCACGTACGAGATCCGCTCCGCGCATGCCTTCGCCGAGGCCGGAACGCGTGTTCCGAGCCATGGCGAACAGTGCGGCCACGAGTTTCTCCTACGGGTGCACCACACCGACCACCGGCGGGTGGCGTCGTACGGGTGGCTCGACCTTTCGTGCCAATAAGAATCGCCAAAGTGAATCCTCACGGCGAGGTGCCGAAATGTGCCTCGCCACGCCGTTTTCTCCTCGGCGAGCCCCCCGGCCTAAGTTCGTCGCGGAACAATCCGATTCCAGCCCCGAAGGACTGACAGCAGATAGCGGCGGAACTCTGATAATCTCGGCCTTCAAGGAGACTCCGCAAGACCATGGACCGCGATCAGCGAGGATTCCCGCAGTCCGCCTACCGCACAGCCGCGTCCCCTCCTGGAGTCTGGCAGTCCGGTGGCTTGCTGGTGATGGAGAGGACCGCCGTGCTTCCCGCTCGGTGCATCCGATGCAACCGTGAGGTCTCTTCATTGTGGCAGCAGGAGATCCGGGTGTCGCCTTTATGGCGCGCCGGAGTCTTCGTCTATCCGTTGCTGGGAGGGAATCCGATGGTCCCGCTCTGCGAGGAGCACCAGGAGGAGATCCGGCGGAAGCGGGCCGCAGCCCGAGTGTGGTTGCTCATCTCCGTGTTGCTGCTCGTGCTCGCGATAGCGCCCGTCAACAACCGCCTCCTCTCGGGTGTCGCGATGCTCGCCGTCCTTGTTACGATCGCTATCGCACTGGCCGCGATCTTTCGCTCCCTCCCTGTTCAGGTCAAGCGGAGAACCGACCGGCACATCTGGTTCGGCGACGTCAACCCAGATTTTTTAAGCACCCTGCCGCTGGCACCACCCGAGCTGAGCTAAGCTCGGGCTACCCCGGCGCGGCCCCTGGGTGTTCGTCCGCTCCACCAGCGTCAACGGCGAGCCCCTTCCGAGCTTGCGCCCTCTCTGGGAGCGTATCGCGGCCCGCGCCGAGCTTCCCGCCGGCATCCGGCTGTACGACGCCTCACGGCATGCCTTCGGCACGGCGGCGGCCGAGCTGGGAGTGGATCGCGAGGTCCGGAAGCTCCTCATGGGCCATGCCCCTGGAACCGATGCCCACGACCGCTATACGCACCGGGGCCGTTCTCTGGTGGCGGCGGCCGACTTGGTGAGTGAGTGGCTCCGGGCGGTGCTGGACCGTGAGCCAGAGCGGTCGGTAAGGTGGTCGCCATGCGGTCCGCGTAGAGCGCTGCGGCATACTCTTGGGAAGCGGAGAGCTTGACCCGGAAGGTGGCGCCCCTTTCCGGCGGCTTGGCCGACTCCCGCGGGTCGGCTTATGGCGCGGACGCGGCCGGCGGCGGCCCTTTGTGTGATGACTGCGCAAAGGTGATAATCATGTCGAGTTGCGCCTGATAAGTTTGGGGCCCTTCAGGAACCAGTCCAAGGATCTTGGCTGCATTCGCAATAAGTTGATGTAGCTGCGACTGGTTCTCGCAGCTCAGCGCATTGAGGCTGGCTACGGGACCCTTCAGGCTCTCCGCTCGCATTCCCGGCGCCAGCAAAGGTACCAAGCATTGTTTCGTGCCCCACCGAGCGCCAAGCTCAAAGAGAACATAGGCTGACGCAAGGCTGGAGGAAGACATGATTCCCACCAGCAACCGAGCCCCCAAAATTTCGTCTCGCAGCCACTCGTCGGTGTCTACGCCCGCGGGTAGACGGTACCCATCCACACTTGTGCACCGAATTTGCTCGGATCTCAAGGGCAACGCCGCGCGAAGGAGCCCAACCACCAAAAAAGCAAGCTCAGAGTCCAGGCTGCTATGGCTGATGAACACCTCCACCGATGAATTGTGCTCGGCCGAAATCTGAGGAGTGGAGAGGGTAGAAATAAGCATTTTCATACCGTTATGTAGATCAGATTTGAAATCTAACAATGGCCCCCTTCCCCTGCCAATCGCCTGAACTTGCAGCCAGTATGGCAATGTGGAATTATGAATCTGCTCATGCTCGGAAAGCAATCGAGCTTGGGCAAACTCTAGAACCTCTGAGGATGATTCGCCTGGGCTACAAGCGATAGCATTGAGGCAGACGTCACGAATGAGACGCGCGCGCAACTCAATCTGCCATTCGGCAGCTTTTAGGAGGCCGGCTCCGGCAGAATAATATGGGGTTTTCCTGCTGGCTTCGTCCAACTGCACTGTGAGTTCCCTTTGCGCAGCGGCCAAGGCGCCCGCCAGCTGTGTCTCGGCATAATCGCGGAAGAAATTGGATAGCATTCGGATAGTCCTTAAAGGCTCCGCAGATCAGCACTGTCCCACCGCCTCATCGCCGGTGGGCGACGCTAGCCCCGCCAGGTCCAGAGTGCGGTATTTGGTCCACATGCGCTCAACGTACCGCCTCTCATAGAGAATGTTGAGATGGCGGTGAGCAGCAGCGAGGGGGCCCGGAGGTTGAGCTACCGGATAAAGCGAATGGGGCAAACCTTGGCCTGTGCCAGGGCATCCATCTCGTGATGATCGCTCGTCACCAGCGTAGCGGATGTTTCCAGCGCAAGCGCCAGGGCGAAGCAGTCGGCCAAGGAGACCCGTTTCCAAGCCCCTTTGAGCCTGCCGGAGGTTTTCCAAAGGGAGAACGGTAAATCCTCCACGATCTCGAAGCCGTAACCTTCGAGAATCTCCCTCACCCCGTCGGCGATCTCCTCGCCATCCCCGGCGAAAAAGGTCGTAGTAGACCTCGCACACGCATTGATCGCGTGAACGAGGCAGCGATGGCTCTCTTCCAGGAGGAGGCCGCTTGCTACGGATGCACCTTCTTCGCCTTGCAGGAGCGCCACCACGGCACAGGCATCGAAGACGTAGACCTCTTCAGCGGGCAAACTTCCTCTCCTCGATCTCGATCTCTTCGGCCTTGCGCCGTGCGAATTCCTCGCTGGACGAGAGGAGACCGCGGCCGATCCCTTGCAGTCGGCGCAACCGGTCGCACCGCTCCTCTGGAGAGAGTTGGCGAAAAGGACGTGAATCCTGAGCCAAATCAGCCCTCGCTGCCCGCCAGCGGTTTCGTGCTTCGATCCGAGCGCTCTCTGACAGCTCTACGGCTTCGGTCGGTACCGCGGAGGCGGTCACGAGAATTAGGGTCGCAGGTCCCGAACGGATGGTTTCAGGAACCTCGACCACGAGTCGCCGATCCTCCGGAATCATCACTTTGATCTGGTGCGTTGCCACCTGTGAGACCTCCTGAACACGGGCCTGGGAAAGCTCTCTAGCCCATGCCCTTGCTGATCTTACCACCGGGACCGGTGCGAACTGATGCCCTCCGCTCCTCGCGCCGAACCCGATTCCTGGTGACCGAGCCCGACTATGGCTCCGAGCGGTGCTGAACCGCGAGCCGGCCCCCTTCAACCCCGCAGGTGCGTGGCAAGGCAGCGTCTACAGAATGGTTCGGTGTCTGTTCGCCCGAACATCCGGCGAACGTTCCGGCGAACAAGCGCCCAACGTTCGGGCGAAGTTCGGGGACCCGTCCCTGCCCGAGAGTCACTCCCGATAGCGACTTGTTCTCCTGTCCGGGTCAGGCTCCGGCGGGAGCTTCGACCTCGCGCCGGGGCCGCTTTCTCAATCGTGGGAAGGGTAGGCCGGAACGCCCGGCCTACCTCGTGGTTCTGGGCTCGTCCTCGGGTGTCTCTTCCCTATAATCGATCCTCCTCTCTCGCGGCCGGCGAAATCGCTCCGCGTGCTGAGTCAGTGCTGAGTCAGCGTCCGGATACAACGGCGGCGCCGGCCTGAGCAGAGGAGGTAAGCTGTTGGAAGGAAAGGCCTTGAATTGGAGCCGACGGTCGGATTTGAACCGACGACCTGCTGATTACGAATCAGCTGCTCTACCCCTGAGCTACGTCGGCTTGAACGGAGACCCAGGCGGTCTTCGCGAAGCGGAGGCGTATTGTAGGGCATCAGCCCGGTCAAGGCAACGGCGAGGATCGCGTCCTGCCAAGGCGGCGCCCTTGGCAGGGCGGTTCAGATCAATTTGGTGGCTTTTCCCAGGGCTCGCGCCCTGGGCTGGGAGTGTGCCGCCCTCCGGGCTCTGGTGTCGAGGGTCGGGTGGCTTTCGCGCAGACAGTGGCGCCCGGTGGCCTGGCCCCGTTCCAGTTCTTGGGTAATCGAGACGGCGTCTCCGCCTCGGAGACGTTCCGCCTGCCATGGCCTGCGATGGATTTCGTGAACGGGCTGGAAACGTCTCTACGGCCTTCGCTGGAGATTTTCGTGGCTCGACCGATGAGCTGCTGATTAGGAATCAGCCGGTCTCCTACTTCTGCCGGCTCGGCAGGGCCGCGATTGCCTCTCGGGTGCGCTCGAAGAGGCGGTTGGCCGCAGCCTTGTCCTCGCCGGTGCTATTCCGGCGGAGGTAGAAGAAATCCGTCTTGAGCGTCGCCAGGAAGCTCGCGTTGGTGGACTGCGAGCGGAGGATGTCGTCCAAGCGGTCCCAGCGCCTGGGATTTCCGTTCGCGAAAAACGGGTCGGTGAAGGCCATGCGGAGCCACTCGATCCGCTTCGCGTCTCCGGACTCGATGATCTTTCGTGTCGCTGCATCGGCCGCGGGGAGCGGGGAGAAGGCGAGGACGCGGGCGAATCTTGGACCGCCCACGATCTTGGAATCGTTCGAGAGGCGCTCCTCGGCCCAGGGGACGACCGCCGGGTCGCCGAGGACGGCCAGGGCGTCCTGATAGCGGGTGAAGTCTCCCGGAGTGTCCTCGAGGCGGCTATGCAGAATGTCGATGGCTGGTCTCGGGTCGTTTCCGGGTGAAGCGAACCAGAAGGCCAGGACGGTCGCCTGATCGCTGTCCGCAGCTTTGCGCAGAAGCTCGGCCATGATGGGCGCGTTCTGGGGCCCCGCGGCTTTCGAGAGGGCTCTGAGAAGCTCCTGCCTGCACCAGGTGTTGAGTTGAAGATGGTCCCAGTTTTTCGATAACGGGGCGAGGATCTCGGGGTCCAGAACTTTCGAGAAGTACTGGCCGAGGGTGCACAGCGTGTCTGTGCTGGGCTGCTTCAGCATAACCTCCCGCATCAGGTCCTTGGCCGCGGGTGGAGCGGTCGCGGCAAGCCCGAAGAGCGCACTTCGCCGGGCCTCGTCAGTCTTGCCTTGCTTATAGAGGTCGATCAGGTCGGCGGGCGACTTGGCCACGGAGGGAGTTTGGAAGTGGCGGTCGATGTCCGCGACCAGGGCCCTGGGCTGGGTTCCTGCCGCGGCTTCAGACCGCAGCTCTCGCAGCGCCGCCTTTTCCTTGTCGTAGTCGCGCAGCGCGGCCACTCGCAGGTAGTGTCTTACGGTTTTCAGCCACGGCGAATCCGGGTCCACCTCCTCGTTCGCACGGGAAAAAGCCATTCCGGTTACCGACCACTCGTCGTTGAGGTCGTTCCATCCCAAGAAGAGCACGTAAGAATGATTGAGGCGGTAGTCGTAGGCGAGGCAGGAGCCGGCGTAGGCTCCCGGGCGCGCCTGGCTGAAATCGTCCTCGGAGCCCCGCCCGGCAAACTGGAGAGAGCCGTCGAGCGTCACCGACGAGGGTCGAAAATCCCCTTTCAGCACCTCCTCAACCTCAAATCGAATCGTCGTGCCCCACGGATGACGCTCCTCGTCGGCGGATCGGGCTCGAGCGACGGCTCGCGCCAGTACGATCACTTGGGCCTCGCGGACCATCTCGTAGTTCGTCGGGTTCGGGGCGCCTTCAACCACAGAACAGGCCAAGGCGGGAGAGCCGGCGGCAAGGGCAAGGAGCACGGCGGCTGGGAGGAGGGTGAGTTGGAGACTCGCTGCGATCCAGTGACGTCTCATGGGTAGATCATAGTCGCAGGACGGGAGCCTTTCGCCGAGGATTCTCCTAAGCTGATACCGCGGTGGAGAGCCGCCTACTGAAGGACGTATTCATTGCCGCCCACGATCCTGGAATTCGGTGTCGCCGTCCGTGGGATCGAGTATGCGTTCCGCCCCGGCGGCTATGTAGTTGTCGAGGGGCCGGGTGCCACGGTCGCGGTTGCCTCGACGTCCCGCGGCTATTTCTTGCCCGGTGGCGGACAGGAGCCTGGCGAGTCGCCGGAAGAGGCCGCGGTTCGCGAGGCCTTTGAGGAGTGCGGATTGCGGATTCGCATCCGGCGCTGTCTTGGCGTCGCCGACGAGCTCGTGTATGCGCTGGACGAGGAGACCTACTTCCGCAAGCGATGCAGCTTTTTCACGGCGGAGCTGATGGGGGAGGATGGGCGTGGGGAAGCGGATCACCACCTGGTCTGGATCGCTCCGGACGTCGCCTGCGTTCAGCTCGAGCATGGAAGCCAGCGATGGGCAGTCTCTGAAGCGTTTCGCTTGCAAGTCTAGGTTGGAAGGCGCCGGAGCGGACGAAAAGAGGCTGCGCTGGCGGGCTGGGCGGTGCTGGCGAAGTCGATGTGAAACGAGGTGGGAGGGCCCGCGAGCCAAGGCAACAGACTCGCGATTGAGGTCAGTGGGACCGAGAATGAGGACAGTCGCCCCGCGGGTCAGGTGAGCGGACCCGCGGGTCAAGTCGTCCGACCCACGGGTCAAGTGAGCGGACCCACGGGTCAGGTCATCCGCCCCGCGGGTCAACTCATTTGACCCACGGGTCAAGTCAACGGACCCACGGGTCAACTCGTTCGCCCCACGGGTCAACTCGTTCGCCCCGCGGGTCAAGTCGTCTGACCCACGGGTCAAGTCACCTGCCCCGTGGGTCAAGTCGTTCGCCCCGCGGGTCAAGTGATCTGCCCCGTGGGGTAGCTCATCCAATTCGCGGGTCAGCTCGTCCAGCTCACGGAGCCACTGGCCGGTAAGCGGGGTCAGGTGACTGGATTCTCGGGGCGGACGACCGGCAATTACTTGTCCGAGACCCGCAACTCGGGTCAGATCCCGCGCAACCTGAGTGCGGTGAGCCAATTCTCGGGGCGGAAGTCTCAGGTCGGGTTGTAGACAGGCTCCTGGCTGTCGCCGGTGCCGACGATCAGGAGCTCGCGAGGCGCAGGATCTGCGGTGCCGGCGTGCGATTCCCAGAGCCTTCGGTAGGTCACCATCCAGCGGCCGAAGAGATGGAGCACCTGGAGCTCGAAGTCATCGGGGGAAAGGTGACCCGGGAGCTGGGCGAAGCGGTGCGCCAGGAAGTCCTCGTAGATCGCGCGCCGGTCCTCTTCGCTGAAGCGAAGCGGGTCGATCTTGGGCCGCGGCTCGGGGAGCGGCTGGAGGGCTCTTTCCCAATCCTGGTGCAACGACTCGGGCGTCGCCGCGGCGACGCCCTCCAGCCGCCGGATGGCATTGTCGAGGTCGTCGTGCACCACGATCTCCAGGGCCGCGAGCAGCTCCGCTTCCAGGTTGTACGGCTGCGCCAGCCGCAGCATGGCGTCCGGCGTTTCAGGCAGGCGTTGGCGCAGCTTGATGATCTCTTCCCGCAACTCTTTCAGGCTTCCTGCGATACGCTCGGCTTCCGGCCGGACGTCTTCAGGTGCCAGGGTGTTCTCCGCCATATTCTCCTCCTGCGTGCCGGCGGTTCCGTCCCGCCGTAACTTTCGCTCTTCCGATGTGTATCACGGAGAAAGCAAAATCGTCAACACGTGCAGGAAAAGGCGGGAGACCACTGGACGCTTGCATTGCTTTGCGGTTTCGGGTAGAGTTGCGGAACTATGTCACCCGAAGTGCAACACATGCTCAGCGTCCTGCGGTCTGTGATCCGGGGGCTGGGGTACAACTATCAGGATGTCGCGAAGAAGCTGGGCTTGAGTAGCGGCTACATGAGCCGGTTGTTCTCCGGCAAGATCGACCTCAAGTTCCAGCACATCGTCGACATCTCCCGTGTCCTCGGATTCGAGCCGGAGGAGATCTTCCATCTCGCCTATCCTCGGGCCAAGGACACCGCGAGCCCGTCCGCGTTGCGGTACCAGATGCTCACCCAGCCCGACTCGTCGCTGAGCTCGTCGCCGAGGGTGATCGCGGCCCTCAACTCCGCCGCCGAGGACGAGGAGATGGAGCGTCGCGTCTCCAACGCTCTCCGCAAGCTCCTCGCGCCGCCACCTCCTCCTTCCTCTTCGCCCACCAAGGAGGAGATGGAGAAGATGATGGAGCGCATGCTGCTGAAGTTTATCGGCAGCATCCAGTCAGCTCAAGGGTAAGGCGCCGGCGCTGGGCGCCCTCATCACCCCAGTCCTCTTCTCTCAGCCTCCCCCCTCCGCCGGGAGAAGAGGGAGCGGTTTGCCTGGACGTAAGTCTCCTACCAGATAGGACCGTCGAACATCGCGTTGGGGTCGACGTCGAGGCGCCGGAAGAACGCCGTGACATCCTGCAAGAGCTTCGTCGTCGCCTGGCCCAGCCGGAACGCGGAGTGGAGAAGCGAAAGGGCTACCAGCCCTTCGCGATGGATCCGGAGTCGGTGGAAGACTTCGGACGCGGCCAAGATGACCCTCTCGGCTTCCGCCGCCTTGCCCTGAGCGAGGAGCGCCACCGCGAGATCGAGGGAGGCAACGGCCGACACGTAGAAGCGCCCAACCGCTTCCATCTCCTGTGCGACCTCGCGAAAGGTCATCTCAGCGCGAGCGAAGTTCCCCATTCCAAGATCCATACGCCCCTCAAGCCCACGGAATCGGGCTTGATTGATGCGCCCTCCACTGTTTCTCAGAACTCTGCTGTTTTCAAATCGGAACCTGCGAGCATCCTGATAGCGGCCGCTGTCAACAAGGAAAAGGAGTTGGTTGTGAATGGCAGCGTAGACGAGGCTCGGGTCGAGTTTCTCGTCCACCAGCGAGAGCCCCTCCTGAAGGAGGCCGATTCCGCTCTCTAACTCTCCCGTATAACCCGTGTAGAGGCCCCTCAGGATTAGGATTCTCCCGATCAGCTGCCGATCGCTGTTCCGCTGATGGAACTCCTGCACCTCAAGCAGAAGGCTACTGGCGGTTCCGAATTGCCGGCGGTCGGCGGCCAGAGAGGCCTCCAGCTCCTGAAGCCGAACCCGGAGGGCCTCGTCGCCGCTTCCTTGCTCCAGGAAGCCTCGCGCTTTGTTCAGAGTGACGGCCGCGAGATCGAGTTGGTCCATGACCCGGTAGGCGTTACCGAGCTCGCCAAGAGCCCGGCCTTGGAGGTCTAGGGCCTCTTGGATCGTGTGACGGTGGCGGCGGGTGTCGAGGTTCTTGGACTGATGAACCGCGAGCTCGGCGAGTTGCACCATCAGGCCCGGGTTCTCATGGCGCATCGACCAGCTCCGCTCGAGAAGGACGTCGACGCGGGTCTTGATCTTCATGCGCTGGGGGAGCTTCTCCAGGGCCTCGAGGTTACCGCGATCGAGGACGGGGACGGCACCGCGGGCTCGCCTCTGCCTCCGATTGAAGTTGCGGATATGCGTCGGTGTGGACATCAGGACACGGTCGATCGCGGCGTCGTAGAGGGCGTCCTCTTCCGGCGTAATCTCAGGCTGCGGGGAGAAATTGAAGCCCCAATGGAGAGGACCCGGCAGGCTCGCTTGGCACTTTGTGCAGCCCTCCAGCATCAGGTGGCGGGCGACGGCGCGGGCGCGAGCCGGCGGTAGCTCCCCACGGTAGAGCGCACGCAGCTCCTCGCTGCTGGGATGGTCGGTCACATTGTCTCCTATAGGGTCGCGACATCCTCTCATATTCGGCAGATGAAGAGAAGCTTGGCTCGACCGCCGGTCCGGGACGTGGCAGATCGCGCCCCGGACCTCTGTTAAAAGTCGTCTGGCTAGCCGTTGGGGTCGACGCCGGTGAAGTTGTCTAAGCAAGCGGACTTCTTGGTTGGGGCGGACTCACAGAAATCCGTCAAGGTCATCCCCGTACCGCCTTGAATCCCCTTAATGCTCAAGAGAGAGAGTTGCCGCAGCGTTTCCCGATGAAGCGTAAGTTTCTTCTTCATTTCTTCTCCTTTTGAGCGAGCGATACCGGCATTGGCGCCGCGGCCCGCGGACGATGCTTCGTTGGTCAGGACAGCCCGGTGAGTCTGACTGGAGTGGGCCGATTTCTGCCTGTGGAAGGGAGAAATCGGCGCGCGATTGCGTCCTCCCACACTCCAGCAGTGGCGCAATACCCGGGACAAGAACCTGAATACCCTAGATCGGGAACATAACCGATGAAATGCACAAAAGTCAAACCGGAAACCAAGAAAAGAAAATCAATCGAAAAAAGCGCTTGACAAACTCGATTCGTTGATCTACTCTTCCGATTCGTCGATCATGAAAGGCAAAACGGGACTCACGGCAAGCTGATGAATTGAAACGGAAGATCTGACGGTCCTAGGCTCGGATGGAAGGTGGAACGGATCGGCTGGGCTTCGGGCGATCCAGGAAATTGGATTTACGCTTTCCGGCGTCAATGATGGCGACGGAATCTTGAAAGGAGAAGTTGGTATGGAAGTCACGACGCAGAAGGTGTTGAAAGCTCCGAGCGCGGTTTCGGGCTCGGAGGCAGCGGGTGTCCTGCCCTTACCCGAGCCGGATCTCAAACCGGAGCGGGTGCAGAAGGAGCTCTTGGCGGCGATCATGGCGGCCAAGGCCCGGAAGCTGCGAGGGTGGGGTTGGAGAGTGCTGCCGGCGATCGGCGGCATGGTGCGGGTGCGGAGCTTCGGCTCGCCAAGGGTGGCCGCCATGTACGGGCTGTACGCGACGGAGCACGCGCACTTCAGGGACCAGCGGGTCTCGGTGACCACCGACGGCCTGGGGCAGATCGCCATTCTGCTCCAGGTCCCGGATCATGGGCTCACGGACATGGGCCTTCAGTTCGTCAGAGATCTCGGCTGATGTGGCCGGGAAAAAAACCAAAAACGCTTCATGACCTAAAGAAACAGAAAAGAAAGGAGAACGAAAATGGGTAGCATCAACACGCACACGATTGTTTTTCGAGACTGGGAGGGTTGCCTCGACGCGACCACGGACAACGCTGCCGCTCTGGCCTCGGCCGAACCGCTGAAGGTCGCGCTGCAGGACTACCTGATCCGGGGTAAGGCCCTCAAGGCGACTCAGGCTTCTTTGACCGGCAACAAGCAGCGGATCACGCAGGAGCTGAGCAAAGTGATCGAGGGCGGCAAAGAGGCCGCGCGTCGCTTGCGGCTGATCGTCAAGGCCAGCATCGGGACGGACAACGAGCAGCTCGTGCAGTTCAACGTCGCTCCTCGCCGTCCGCGGGGTCCCAAGAAGCCGAAGGTGAAGCCGCCTCCGGTCGAGACCCCCGAGGTGAAGGCTCCCGGCGAACCGGCGATCCCCACCAAGACCGGTGCCTAGAGCAACTGACCGCACTTCACTCATCTTCCCTCATACTCCAGGGCGCCGGGTCATTCCCGGCGCCCTTTTTCTTGGCTGGAGGGAACACCCTGACAAATCAAGGAGCTTCCGATTCGCTGTGGTCTTTGAGCCTGGCGGATTTCCGTGAGCGCATCGCGGCCGGCAGCCCGACGCCGGGGGGCGGTGCGGTGTCCGCGGTCACGGCCACGCTCGGCGTCGGACTGGTCGTCATGGGGCTGGAGGTGACGCTGCGGGGAGCCGACGCGGCGAAGCGAACCGCTCTCGACTCGTTGCTGCAAACGGGCCGCGATCTTCTCGAACGCCAAAGCGCTCACGCGGATCGCGATCTGAAGGTGTTCGACGCCTACATGCGCGCCCGTTCGCTGCCGCAGGAGAGTGAAGGCGAGAAGTCCGCCCGCCGGGAGAAGATGCAGCGGGCCCTGGTTGCCGCCACCGAGGTGCCGCTCGCGGCGGCGCGCGACATCGTGGCGGCGATCGACTTGAGCCGCCAGGTGATCGAGATCTGCAAGCAGCAGGTCCTGGGCGACGTCGCGGCCGGCGCCGATCTTCTGTCGGGAAGCTTCACCGGCGTGCTGCGCAGCGTCACCGCCAACCTTCCCGGGATTGCCGAAGGTCCACTGCGGACCCGTCTCGAAGACGAACGAAAAGCGCTCACCGAAGCTGCCGCGAAAAGCGTGGAGGGAGCGCAAGCCGCCCTCGAAGCTCGACAGAAAAAAGTCTGACCGGGCGTCAACCGCGGGCCAGCTCGGTCATGCGGGTGAGGTGATGATCGTCGTGCTCGGCGGTGAAGAACGCCATGTCGATCACCCGCATGGGCTGTTGCAATCGGGGATGAAGGGCGGTGAGGGAGACGAGCGCCGGGTCCCAGGCGTCGAGACGGGCCACGAAGCGCTCGCGCTCGCGGCGGAAATCACCCAGCACATCGGCGATCGGCCGCCCGTTGTGGCCCGCCTCATGGGTCTTGCGATTGGTCATGTCGGCGGCGCGCAGCACGGCAGCGCCGGCCAGAAAGTCATCCAGACGGCCGGCGTGCAGCTCGTCGAGATCAAGGAGATGCCCGACGTGCTCCTGAATCGACCAAGCCTCGCCCTCCTGCCGGGTGAGAACCCCGGCCGAGAGCGAGCGGACCTTGTCCTCGATGCGCGCCGGAGTGCCGCGCAGCCGCTCGACGACGACGGGGAAGAATTCCTCCGGGAGATTGAAGGTGAAGTGGCGTTGGGTCCAGGGTGGGGGCATGGGAGGATTGTAGTTCTAGGGCCATTCATGATGGTTAGCGTAGGGGCGGGTCTGGACGGTGGGCGGGGGCTCGACCCGCCCTGTGTATGCAGAGATCTCCCGCGAAGATCGACCTTCTCCCCCAAAGTCAATTCACCCACCGCCAACAGGGCGGGTCGAGCCCCCAACCGCCCGTCCAGACCCGCCCCTACGCTAAGCCGAGCCGATCGATCCGGCTGCCTTCCTCTACGCCGACGCCATCCGCCGTTCCGGCTGGACTTCTTCCAGCTCCACGGAAACCAGCTTCGACACGCCTTTCTCTTCCATGGTGACGCCGTAGAGGCGGGAGGCGACTTCCATGGTGAGCTTGTTGTGGGTGATGACGATGAACTGGGTGTCGGAGGCCATCTCGGTCAGCAGATCGATGAAGCGGGTGGTGTTGACGTCGTCGAGGGGCGCGTCCACCTCGTCGAGGATGCAGAGCGGCGAGGGCTTGGTACGGAAGAGGGCGAAGAGGAGGGCGATGGCGGTGAGCGCTTTTTCGCCGCCGGACATCAGCATCAGGTTCTGCAGGCGCTTTCCCGGCGGGCGGGCGAGGATCTCGATGCCGCTCTCCAGGACGTCTTCCTCGTCGAGCAGGCGCATCTCGGCCTCGCCGCCGCGGAAGAGGCGGGCGAAGATCTCGCCGAAGTTCTTGTTCACTTCCTGGAAGGTGGCGTTGAAGCGCTCGCCGGAGGCCTCGTTGATCTCGCGGATGGTGCGCTTGAGACTCTCGACGGAGGAGGCGACGTCGGCGCGCTGGGTGGTGAGGAACTCGTAGCGCTGCTCCTGCTCGTCGTGCTCCTGAACGGCAAGGATGTTAACCGGCCCCAGGCGCTCCAGGGCGGCCTTGGTGCGGGCGAGCTCGCCCTCCAGGTCGGCGAGGTCGGCTCGCGGCTCGCCGGGGACTTCGGGCAGTGAGGTCTGAAAGTCGTCGCGGAAGGTGAGGGCGAGGTGCTCGGCGTCCTGCTTCAGGCTCGCCTGCTGGACGCGCAGCTCTTCGATTTCGCCGCGCACGGCGTCGCGGTGCTCGCGGTGGCCGGCGATGTTCTCTTCGAGCAGGCGGATCTCCTGGCGATGCAGGTCGAGCCGCTCCTGCTCTTCGAGCACGCCTTCCTCGGCCGCGGCGCGCTGCTCCAGGGCGGTTTGCAGCTCGTCCTGCGCGCGCTCCAGGGCGCTGACCAGGTCGGCACGGCGGCCGGTGAGCTTGTCCGCCTCCTCGCGCCAGGCCGTGATCTGGCTCATGCCGCGCTCCACTTCGGCGCGCAGACGGCTCATTTCGCGGTCGTGGGATTCGAGGCGTTCGTCGAGCAGCTCGAGGCGGCCGCGGCGGCCGGCGCTGGCCGTGCGCAGTCCCTCGCGGTGCGCCTTGGCGGCTTCGTGCTCGCCTTGGGCGCGCTCAAAATCCTCGGCGAGACCGCGGGCTGTTTCCTCGGCGGCGGCCAGCTCTTCCTGCAGGTGCTGGCGCTTCTCGATGAGGCGCTCGATCTCGCGGGCGATTTCCTGCTGCTCGGTGGAGAGCGTGTCGCCTTCGGTCGCCAGGCGGCGATGGCGGGCGGCGGCGTCCTCCATGCGGGCCTTGCCCACGGCCAGCTCCTGGCGGAGCTGGGCGACTTCGCCCTGCAGCCGGTTGGACTCGCGGGCGAGCGATGCGCGCTCGGCCACCAGGCGATCGAGCAGGGCGGAGGCGTCGAGAAGCTGGTTTTCGAGGTCGGGAACCTGCCGGCCCAGGGCCGCCAGCTCGCTCTCCCGCTCCAGCACGCCGGGAGTTGCCACCTCGCCCTCGATGTGGAAGGTGCCCGCTTCCACCCAGACGCCGTCGCGGGAGAGGAAGGCGAGGCCCGGGTGGAGCTTCGCGAGGCGCTCGGCGTCGGCGGCGCCGCGCACCAGGAAGGCGGGAGGCAGGGCGGTCGCCAGATCCTCGGAGAGGCCCAGGGCCTGGCCGAGGGAGAGGACGACGGCGGGATCGTCCACCACCGGCCACGCCTCCGAAGCGCCGGACTGGCGCTCGACGAGGATGGCGGCGGAGCGGCCGGCGAGGGTGGTGGCGAGGCCGCGGGCGCTCGCGCCGGCGTCGAGCACGACGGCGTCGGCGAGGCTTCCGAGGTAGACGTCCAAAGAGCGTTCCCAACCTTCGACCGCCTTGGCCTGGCTCGCCAGGTAGACGGGGGACGCGATGCCGGCCGATTCCAGCGCTTTGGCCAGGGCGGCCCGGCGCTGAGCGTGGGCGCGGGAGAGCTCGGCGAGGATGCCCCGGCGCTGGCGGGCGCCGGTGAGCTGATCCTCCAGGCCGCGCTTCTTCTCGGAGGCCTCGGCCTCGCGGCGCATCGTCTGCTCCAGGGTGGCGGCGACCTTTTCCTGCTCGTCGCTCTTGGCGTCCAGCGCGGCCTCGGTGCCTTCCACCTTGCTGCGGGACATTTCCAGGACCTCGGCCGCCTGCTTCGCCTCGACGGCGTGCTCGGCGATCTCCTGGTCGATGCGATGGCGGCGGAAGTTCCCCCGCTCCTGCTCGATCTGGGCCTGTTGCAGGCGGTTGCGGGCGGTGTCGATGCCGGCGGCGGAGTCGGCGGTCTGCGTGCGGAAGCCCTCGACCCGCGCCGCCACCTGCTTGAGATCGCGCTCGGCGGCGGCGATCTGGCGCTCGTCCTCGTCGACGGCGGCGGCGGCCTGGCCGCGCTCGGCGGCGAGCTCCTGGCGCTTTTCCTCCAGGGCTTCAAGCCCGGCGGCGTGGGCCGCGATCTCGGTTTCGCGCCGTTCGGCGAGCGCCCGGCCCTGCGCCGCCCGTTCGCCGATCTCCTGCACGGTCTGGCGGTTGGCCTTGAGGAACTCCTGGCGGCCCTCGATCACCGCCGCAAACTCCGAAACCTTCTGGTGGCGATCGGCCATGCGGCGGGCCAGCTCGTCCAGACGCTCGCGGCCGGCGGCCAGCGCGGCCTCGTCGCGGTGGAGGTCGGCGGCCAGGGCCGCTTCCCGCGAGGTGGCGCCTTCGAGCGAGGTGCGGAGGTGGGCGAGGCGCGCGGCGAGGGCGGCCCAGCGGCCGAGGAGCACCTGCTCCAGCAGCTCGCGATACTCCTTCTCTTTCTCCTGATAGCGGCGGGCGGCGCTCGCCTGGCGCTTGAGCGAGCGCAGGGCGCGCTCGACTTCGGAGATGACGTCGTCGAGGCGCAGCAGGTTCGAGGTCGCCTCCTGGAGCTTGACCTCGGCGATTCCCTTGCGCGCCTTGTAGCGCGTGATGCCGGCCGCTTCCTCGATCAGCCGGCGGCGCTCCTGCGGCTTGCCGGAGAGGATCATGCCGATCTTCCCCTGCTCGATGACGGAGTAGGCCCGGATGCCGAGGCCGGTGTCCATCAGCAGATCCCTGACGTCCTTCAGGCGCACGACGCGGCCGTTGAGCCGGTACTGGCTTTCGCCGCCGCGAAACACCCGGCGGCCGACGGTGATGCGGCCGTCGTCCGCGCCGGGCAGATCGAGGTCGGTGCGCAAGGTCAGCATGCACTCGGCCATGCCGAGCGGCTTGCGGCTGTCCGAGCCGTTGAAGATGACGTCTTCCATGGTGCCACCGCGCAGCGACTTGGCGCTCTGCTCGCCCAGCACCCACGTCATGGCTTCCGAGAGGTTGCTCTTGCCGCAGCCGTTGGGACCGACGATGGCGGTGACGCCGCCGGCGAAACGGACCTCGACGGGATCGACAAAGGATTTGAAACCGGAGACTTCGAGACGTTCGACCTTTAGCATGGGCTCCCTTCGAAGTGGCGAAGGTCAGCTTAGCAGAGGGGAAGGGGAGGCCACAAGGCGATGGGGTGGGGAAGGGGGTGGGTACTAGATGTGGGGAGAGATGCGATTTTGGATTTGCGATTTTGGATTTTGGATTGGGAAGACGGATTGGCTTCTCTTCCGCCGCAGGGGCCTCCGCTCTTCGTCCTTCAATCCAAAATCCAAAATCTAAAATCCAAAATTCGCGTACAGCTTCTCGATCTCGGCCGCCAAGCGCTCCGTCACCAGGCCCCGGCGCAGCGTTCCGGCCGCGGTGAGCTCGCCGTTGGCGGCGGTCAGCTCGCGGGGAAGGAGATCCCAGGCGCGGATCTGGTCGTGAGGAGCGAGCTTGTCGTTGATGTCCTTGACTTCCCGGCCGAGGACTTCGCGCACGCGCTGGTCGTGAACCAGCTCCTCGACGGCGGTGTAGGCGATGGCGCGCTTGCGGGCCATGCGCTCGAGGGCCGCGAAGTCGGGAACGAGGAGGGCGGCGTTGAAGGGGCGGCCGGCTCCCACCACCAGGGCGTGGGTGATGAAGTGGCTGGACTTGAGGAGCGATTCCAGGCCGCCCGGGGAGATGCGCTTGCCCTCCGGGCCGAGAAAGAGATCGGCTTGGCGGCCGAAGACGTTGAGCATGCCCGCGTCGTCGAACCCGCCGGAGTCGCCGGTGTGCAGCCAGCCGTCGCCGTTTCCAGTTGCGACCGTGCCGCCGCGCACCAGGATCTCGCCGTCGGGGGCGATGCGCACCTCGACGCCGGGCAGGGCGCTGCCGGCGGTGCCGGGTCGCACGGCTTTGGGCCGGTTGACGGTGACGACTCCCGAGGCCTCGGCCAGGCCGTAGCACTCGTAGACCGGAATGCCGGCAGCCCACAGAAAGGTGATCGAGCCGTGGGCCAGGCGGTCGCCGCCGGAGATGGCGAAGCGCAGCCGGCCGCCCAGGCGCTGGCGCACGACTTTCCAGACGAAGCGGTCGGCCAGGGCGAGCTGCCAGCGCAAGCGGCCCACCGGACGCCGCTGCTGGACGCGCAGCGGCAGCGCCGTGCGGCTCACCTGCACGGACCACTGGAAAAATCGGCGGCGTCGGGGCGAGTTTGCCTGCACGAGGTGGAAAAGCCATTTGAGCTGCCGCTTCCAGAGCTCCGGCGTCGAGCTGAAGAAGTGGGGACGCACCTGCCGCAGCTCTTCGTCGAGAACCTCGGGGGCGCTCGGCGAGCTCGCGAAGGCGACGGTGGCGCCACGGAAGAGGCAGGCGTAGAGGAGCGCCCGCTCGGCCGGCCGGGCGAGGGAGAGATAAGAGAACGCCGTGTCGCCGCCGTGGATAGGCAGCGCCTCAGTCAAGCCGTGGACGGCGGCGGCGAGATTCGCGTGGGAAAGTACCACCGCCTTGGGATCTCCGGTCGTACCGGGCGTGTAGAGCACCGTCGCCGGCTCCTCGGGGCGGCGTTGGCGAACCAGCGCCGAAATCTCAGTCTTCGGCGTCGATTCGAGCAAGGACTGCAACGTGGTCACCGTCTCGCCGATTGCGGCGTGGCCGTCGAGCTGGAGCCAGAGGCGGACGTCCGGCAGCTCGCCGCGGTGGGGGAGAAGATCGGTCAGGCGTCCGGCGCTCGCCAAAACGTAGCGGGCGCCGCTGTCGCGCACCCGGGCGATGGTTTCGGCGATTGCGAGATCCGGCTGAAGGGGCACCGTGATGCCGCCCGCGGCCAGGGCTGCGAGGTCCGCCACCGCCCATTCGGGACTGTTGCGGGAGATCAACGCCAGGCGCTCGCCGGGAACGACGCCGAGGCCCGCGAGCGCGGTGGCGAGGCGGCCGGCGCGATCGAGCAGCTCGGCGCGGGCGACGGGCACATAGTCGCGATCCACTTGGGTCAGAAACGCCGGGGCCGCGGCCGGTTTTTGGTCGAGCAGCAGCTCGGGAACGGTGGTGAAAGAGCGCTGCGGCGTCGTGGGTCCTGCGGGAGAGCTGGCGTCGGCCGCGGTCATCCGCAGGCCGCCTCTTGGCCGCAGGGTGAGTCCCTGCACCGGCACCACGGCGTGCCCGGCCACCGCGCGCAGCCGGAAGCGCTGGGCAACGGTGGCGAGGATCAGTGGCAGCTCCATCAACGCCATGTCACGGGCGATGCAGACGCGAGGGCCGCCGCCGAACGGGTAGTAGGCGAAGCGCGGCCGTTCGCCGAGGCGCTTGGGGTTGAAGCGCTCGGGATCGAAGCGGTCGGCGTCCGGCCACAGCTCCGGCCGCCGGTGGGTGACCCAGGGCGAGAGCGTGAGCACCGAGCCGGCGGGAATGTGATAGCCGCCGATCTCGTCGTCGCCGAGGGTGAAACGGGCGAAGCCCCAGCTCGGCGGGTAGAGGCGCAGGGTCTCCTCGATCACCATCCGTGTGTAGACGAGGCGGGCCACGTCCTTGAATTCGGCCGGCCGGTCGCCCACCACCTCGGCGATCTCGGCCCGCACCCGCTCGTCGGCTTCGGGCTGGCGGGAGAGGATGTACCAGGTCCAGGTGGCGGCCATGGCGGTCGTCATGTGGCCCATGACGAGCAGCATCATCAGCTCGTCGACCAGCTGCTCCGGATTCATCACCTCGCCGGTCTGCTCGTCGCGGGCGGCGAGCATCATCGACAGCAGGTCGCCGGCCGGCTCGCCGCTCTCGCGGTGGGAGGCGATGGTATTCCCCACCGCCTGCTTGAGGTCGCGCAGCGATTTGAGCAGGCGAAGGTTGCGGGGCGTGGGGATGGCGACCGGCAGCGGTTTCGGGTTGCGGACGCGGTCGTTGAAGTACTCGAAGGCCGTGGTCACTGTTCGTCGCAGGCCGCCGCGATCGACGGCCGTTCCCAGCAGGCTCTCGATGAGCAGGTCGAGGGTGAGGCCGATCATTTCCTCGGCCACGTCCAGCGGTTCGCCGCGCCGGGCCGGCTCGCGCCAGCGCTCGACCATGCTCTCGGTGCCGGCCACGATCTTGGGCGCCAGAGCGGCGAGGCGCTGCAGGTTGAAGATCGGCTGCATTACCCGCCGGCGGCGGCGCCAGCCTTCGCCCGCCGACAGCGCCAGGCTCTTGCCGCCCATGAGGACTTTCTTGCGGGTGTTCTGGCGGTAGTTGGTTTGATTGTCCTGCAGCACGTGCTTGACGTGCTCGGGGTGGCTGACGAGGAAGAGCCGGCTGTTCTCGCTCTCGTTGACGCAGAAGATCTCGCCATGGCGGCCGATGGCGTCGAGGTAGGCGGCGAGGCGGTCGGCGCCGGGTCCAAGCTTGAGCCCGCCGCGCGGTCCCGGCAGCCTGTCCTGAATCTCAGTGGGTTCGCTCAAAGCGATTTTCCCTTTCCATGTCCTTGCGTTCCTGCGGTCCCTTTCGTCCCTTTTTCATCCCTCGCGCAGGGCCTCCAGCGGATCGAGCCCGGAGGCGCGGCGCGCTGGGAGATAGACGGCGGCGAGGGCGACGAGGGCCAGCAGGAGCGCGGCGCCGCCAAAGGAGAAGGGATCGGCCGCGCCGATGCCGAACAGCAGGCTGGCGACGGCTCGCGCCAGAGCCAGGGCGCTGGCGATGCCGGCGCCGATGCCGATGACCACCGGTCGCATTCCCTGGCGCAGGATGAGGCGGATGACGTCGCGCCGCGCGGCGCCGATGGCCATGCGGATGGCGATCTCGCGCCGGCGCTGGCCCACCGAGTAGGCGACGACGCCGTAGACGCCGAGGGCGGCGAGAAGCATGGCGAGCAGTCCAAACATGGAGAGCAGGCCCGCCCCCATGCGCGGCGCCCAGAGCGACAGGTTGCGCACCTGGCCGATGGTGCGGGGCTCGAGCAGCGGCAGGTTGGAGTCCATCGCCTGCACTTCGCGCCGCACCTTCTCCAGCAGCGGCTCCGGGTCGCCGGCGGTGCGCACGTGCAGCAGCATCACCGGCACGTAGCTCTGCAGCACCGGCCGATAGGCGTTGGGCTCCGGCGGCTCGCGCAGGCCGGTGGTGCGCGCGTCGGCCACCAGTCCAATCACCTGCAACCAGCCCTCGGCGCTGCTGAAGCGCAGGCGCTTGCCGAGCGCTTGCCCGGCCGGCCCGCCCGGCCATAGGCGGTGGGCCAGGATCTCGTTGATCACCACCACGGGCAGCGTTCCCTCGCGGTCGCTGTCGAGGAAGGCGCGGCCGGCGCGCAGCCGCATGCCGACGGTGGAGAAGTAGCCGGAGCCAACGGTGGTGAGGCAGGTGACGATCTGGTCGTTACCGGTGCGCGCTTCCTGCCCCTCGGCCTCGACCGGTGAGCGCGGACCGCCCGCCACCAGCAGGAAGCGGTTGGCGACGGCGGCTTGGCGCACGCCGGGCAGCGTCGACACCCGCTCGACGACCTGGTGGTAGAACTCCTGTGCCCGCACCGGCACATAGCCGCGGGCTCCGAGGTCGAAGGGCACGACGAACAGCTTCTCGGTCTCGAAGCCGGGATCGATCTTCTCGACTTCGAGCAGGCTGCGGACGAACAGCGCCGCGCCCGCCAGCACGACGATCGACAGCGCCACCTGGGCGGCGATCAGCACCTCGCGCAGCAGGCCTGAGCCGTCGCCATGGCCGGAGCCGGAGCGCGACTGGCGGGTGAGGATCGACGACAGGTTGAGGCGGAACGACTGAAAGGCCGGAGCCAGGCTGAAGACGATGCCGGTGCCGAGGGCGACGACGAGGGTGAAGCCGAGCACCCGGCCGTCGAGCCCCAGGTCCAGCGAGTCGGGAAAGAAGGGGGGGCGCAGCGCCCACAGCAGCCGCCGTCCCGCCATGGCGATGGCCAAGCCGACGATACCGCCGATCAGGCCGAGCAGGGCGCCCTCGGTGAGGAGCTGACGCAGCAGCCGGGAGCGACCGGCGCCGAGCGACAGGCGGACGGCCATCTCGCCGCTGCGCGCCAGCGCCCGCGCCAGGAGAAGGTTGGCGACGTTGGCGCCGGCGATCAGCAGCAGCAGTCCGACGACGGCGGCGAGCAGCCCGCCGGAAAGGACGAAGCGGCCCCGCGCGCCCGGCGGCAGGGTCGCCCGGCCCAGGGGGATGGCATTGAAGCCGAGGTTCTGGTTGACGTCGGGGAACTCGCGTTCGAGGCGGCTGGCGAAGGCCTTGAGCGAGACGCCGGCCTCCTCGACCGGAATCCCGGGTTTGAGACGGGCGACGGCGGAAAAGGCCAGGGCGCCGCGGTTGTCCACCAACTTCTTCGCCGGACCGCTGGTCAGCTCGTGGTACATGGCCAGTGGCACCCAGATCTGGGGCGGCGTGTTGAGCACGCTGAGGCCCCTGAACTCCGGCGGCGCCACGCCCACCACGGTGAAGCCCTGCTGGTTGATCTGCAGCACCCGGCCGACGATCTTCGGATCCGAGCCGAAGCGGCTCTGCCACAGGCCGTAGGAGAGGATGGCGACGGGGTGGCCGCCGGGCGTCGAGTCCTCCTCCGGCAGGAAGAAGCGGCCACGGGCGGGCCGGATGCCGAGCACCTCGAAGTAGTTGCCGGAGACGATCTGGCCTTGCAACCATAACGGCTCGCCGTCGCCCGTCAAGCTGGGCGAAATATTGCGATAGGCCGCGAGGCCCGAAAAATCCTTATTCTCTTTGCGCAGATCCTGGAGATTGAGGTAGGAGCTGGGCAGCAAATCCTGTTTGTCGAGATCGATCGAGTAGATCGCCACCAGCCGCTCGGGATCGGCGACCGGCAGACCCTTGAGGAAGAAGGCGTTCAGGAAGATGAAGATCAGGGTATTGGCGCCGATTCCCAGTGCCAGCGAGGCGACGGCGGCGGCGGTGAACGCTGGGCTGCGGCGCAGGGCCCGCAGTGAAAGGCCCAGGTCTTTCCAGATCGATTCCATATCAGCTCAAACCCTCTCAGTTTGGTATCAGCTCGACAGCCGGGGTACTATAGCCGAAACCGTATCCGTCCGTCGCGAGCCGGCACGGAGTAGTGGCCAGGCGGTCCCGCTTTCCCCTTTGACTCACACTCTGTCAGGGCGGGGCTTCTCGGAGCTGGCAAGGCTCACAGGCTGTGCGCGATTCATGCGCCGGAGGGGAAGCAGTCGATCGGTAGGGTTCTGACCGCTGGACCTTTGACTTGCCTCATTATCACGTTGGTTCTCCTTCATATTTTAGGGAGAGGAAACAGCAGGGTTCGGGCCGCCCGGTGCGCGACACGCAGGGCCGCTGTATGGAGACGAGAGATGTTGACTGTGGACCGGGAGACTCGGCGGGACGCGGCGGCCCTTCGGCATCGAGGGCGGCGATGAGCAGCGCGTTGCGCGAGCCGGTCACCGAGACCTCCCTGGTGCGGGTGCTGCGCGAGCGGGCGCTCGAGCACCCCGAGCGCCCGGCCTACGCGTTCCTCGCCGACGGCGAGGTGGAGGAGTCGCGGCTCAGCTTCGGCGAACTCGACCTCCGGGCGCGAGCGCTCGGCGCCCGCCTGCAGCAGATGGGTTTGGCGGGGGAACGGGCGCTGTTGCTCTACCCGCCCGGCTTGGAGCTCGTGTCGGCCTTCCTCGGCTGCCTCTACGGCGGCGTCGTCGCCGTGCCCGCCTATCCGCCGCGCTCGCCGCGCATGCTGCCGCGCCTGCGCGCCATCGCCGGCGATGCTCGTCCGGCGGTCGTCCTCACCACGGCCGACGCGCTGAGCCAGGTCGAGGCGCTGGCCGGCCGGTTGCCGGAGATGGCGGGCAGCCGCTGGCTGGCGTCCGACGGTCTGGGCACCGAGGCCGAGGACCTGGCGGCCCAGTGGTGCGATCCGGAGATCGACGCCGGCTCTCTCGCTTTCCTCCAGTACACCTCGGGCTCCACCGCGACGCCCAAGGGCGTGATGGTCAGCCACGGCAACCTGCTGCACAACGAGGAGATGATCCGCCAGGCCTTCGGGCAGTCGGAGCGCTCGGTGATCGTCGGCTGGCTGCCGCTCCATCACGACATGGGGCTGATCGGCAACGTTCTGCAGCCGCTCTACACCGGCGCTTCCTGTGTGCTGATGTCGCCGGTGGCCTTCCTGCAGCGGCCGTCGCGCTGGCTGCGGGCGATCTCGCGCTACCGGGCGACGACCAGCGGCGGACCGAGCTTCGCCTACGAGCTGTGCGTGCGCAAGATCCCGGCGGCGGAGCGCCACAGCCTCGACCTCTCGTCGTGGCAGGTGGCCTTCAACGGCGCCGAGCCGGTGCGCGCCGAGACCCTGGAGCGCTTCGCCGAGGCCTTCGCGCCCTGCGGTTTCCGGCGCGAGGCCTTCTATCCCTGCTATGGCCTGGCCGAGGCCACGCTCTTCGTGGCCGGCGGCGCGGCCGGCGAGGTGCCGCAGGTCGGTACCTTCCGGGCGGCCGATCTGGAGGTTGGGCTGGCTACCGCGGTGGCGGCGTTCGATCCCGCCGGCCGCCGGCTGGTGGGCAGCGGCGGCGCCTGGGCGGGCCAGCGCATCGCCATCGTCGATCCGCAGACCGGCCGGCGGCGGCATGCCGGTCAAGTGGGCGAGATCTGGGTGGCGGGCCTTAGCGTGGCCCAGGGGTATTGGGGCCGACCGGAGGCGACTGCGGAGACCTTCGAGGCCCGCATTCCAGACGAGGACGGGACCTGGCTGCGCACCGGCGATCTCGGCTTCCTGGGCGAGGAAGGCGAGCTGTTCATCACCGGCCGCCTCAAGGACCTCATCATCCTGCGCGGCCGAAATCATTATCCGCAGGACATCGAGCATACGGCGGCGGAGAGCCACGCCGCCCTGCGGGCCGACAGCGGCGCCGCGTTCTCCGTCGACTCCGGCGGCGAGGAGCGGCTGGTGGTGGTGATGGAGATGGACCGCCGGCGCGAGGGCGAGGCGTCGGCTGCCGTCGAGGCGGTGCGCCAGGCGGTGGCCGAGGCCCACGAGGTGCAGGTGCACGAGGTGGTGCTGGTGCGTATGGGCAGCATCCCCAAGACCTCGAGCGGCAAGATCCAACGCCACGCCAGCCGCGCCGCCTACCTGGCCGGCGAGCTGACGGTGGTGGGCAGGAGCGGCCTCGACGACGGCAAGGAGGAAGGGACGGCAGAGGCGGGGACCGCGGGCGACGTTGGCTCCAGCCTGGATCGCGAATCGCTGCTGGCCTTGCCGGCGGCGGAGCGCCTCGCGGCCCTGGAGTCCTGGCTGCGGATCGAAGCCGCACGTTCGCTCGGCGTTCCGGCCGCGCGGCTCACGCTCGACCGGCCGCTCACCGCGGCGGGCCTCGACTCGCTGGCGGCGGTGGAGATCCGGGCGCGCGCCGAGTCCGTCCTGGGAGTCGCACCCTCGCTCGCCGCCTTGCTGGAGGGCGCGACGCTGGGCGGTTTGGCGGCGAACCTCCTGGAGCAGCTCGCGGACCCGGGCTTGACCCTGGTTCCTGGCGGCGCGGGCGAGCCGGCGGCGCAGGGTGAGGAAACCGGCGTTTTCCCGCTGTCCCACGGCCAGCGCGCCCTCTGGTTCCTCCACCGCCTGGCTCCCGGCAGCCTCGCCTATCACCTTGCCGGCGCCGCCCGGGTGATCGGCGCGCTGGATGCGGCGGCGCTGGAGCGCGCCGTAGCCGCGCTCGCGGCGCGGCACCCGGCGTTGCGTACGACGTTCGCGGAGGGGCCGGAAGGGCCGGTGCAGCGGGTTCACGAGCGGCTGGCGCCCGAGCTCATGGAGATCGAGGACGGCCGGGAGATCTGGCGGCCTTTCGACCTCGCGGCGGGTCCCCTGGTGCGGGTGGGACTGCTGCGCAGCGGCGGCGAGACCTTGTTGTTCCTGGCGGTGCATCATCTCGTGGCCGACTTCGCGTCGCTGGCGGTGATGGCGCGGGACCTGGGGGCGCTCTACGCCCACGAGACCGGCCGGCCGGTTGCCGCGTTGCCGTCCCTGGCGTTGCGCTACACGGACTGGTCGCGCTGGCAGGAGGAACGGCTGGCCGGACCTTGGGGGGAAAGCTTGTGGAGCTGGTGGCAGACAAACCTGTCGCCCGAAGGTACCGAGCCGCCCCGGCTGGACCTGCCAACCGATCGGCCGTGGCCCGCCGTCCAGACCTGGAGGGGCGACGCGCGTTGCTTCCGGTTGGACGCCGCCGTGACCGCGGACCTCGGCGCCCTGGCTCACGGGCACGGGGCCACACCCTTCATGGTGCTGCTTGCCGCCTTCGAGGCTGTGCTCGCGCGCTATACCGGCCAGGACGACCTGCTGCTCGGCTCGCCCACCGCCGGCCGTTCGGCGGCCATTGCCGAGGTCGTGGGCTACTTCGTCAATCCCGTAGCGTTGCGCGTCAACCTGGCGGGCGATCCCGCATTTACCGGCGCTCTGAGCGAGGTGCGGCGGGCGGTGCTGGGGGCCTTCGAGCATCAGGACTATCCCTTCGCCCTGCTGGCCGAGCGGCTGCCGGCGCGCCGTGATCCCAGCCGGTCGCCGCTGTTCGACGTCGCTTTCGCCTTCGAGAAAGCGCGGGGCGCCGGCCACGAGATGGGCGGCTTCGCTCTCGGGATGGCCGGCTCCCGGCTGTCGCTCGGCGGGCTGGAGCTCGAATCGATCGAGCTGATGCCCGCGGGCTCGCCCTTTGCCCTGGCACTCGTGGTCGCCGAGATCGACGGCGGCCTGGGAGCGTCGCTGCGCTTCAACTCCGACCTGTTCGACGCCGCGACCATCGAGCGGCTGGCCGGCCACTACACGACGCTGCTGTCGGCGGCGCTGGCCGCGCCCCAGTGCCGGCTGTCGGCGCTGCCGCTGCTCACCGCCGGCGAGGAGCGCGAGGTGCTGGCGGTCTGGAATCAGACCTCGGTTCCCTACGCCTGGAAGGTTCCCGTCCACAAACTGGTGGAGGAGTGGGCCGCCTCGGCTCCCGAGGCACCGGCGGTCGCGGGAGCTGCGCTGAGACTCACCTATCGCGAGCTCGACGCGCGGGCCAACTGGCTGGCGGCCTGGCTGCTGACGAATGGCCTGGCGCAGGAGTCGCGGGTGGGCGTTGTCATGGAGCGCTCGCCGGAGATGGTCGTGGCATTGCTCGGCGTGCTCAAGGCGGGCGGCGCCTACGTGCCGCTCGATCCGGCGCACCCGGCGGAGCGGCTGGGCTGGCAGCTCGCCGACGCGTGGGGAGCGATTCAGTGCGTCTTCTGCTCACCCAAACGCGGTTGGCGGACTCGCTGACCGCCGTGATGCCGGCAGGCGTCCGGTCGCTGAGCGTCGACGCGATGGAGCCAGTCGATGCGGCGGCTTCAAGTCCGGGAGTCCGGGTGCTGCCGGAGCAGGCGGCCTACGTCATCTATACCTCCGGCTCCACCGGCCGCCCCAAGGGCGTCGCGATCTCCCACGGCGCGCTGGCGAACCTCGTGGCCTGGCACCGCCGCACCTACGACCTAACGCCCGCCGACCGCGCTTCGCAACTGGCGAGCCCGGGATTTGACGCGGCGGTGTGGGAGATCTGGCCCTACCTGGCGGCGGGCGCGAGCCTGCACGTTCCTCCAGAGGAGGTGCGCAGCTCGCCGCCACGGCTGGTGGCCTGGCTTGCGGCGCAGGCGATCTCCGTCGCCTTCCTGCCGACGCCGCTCGCCGAGGCGGTCCTGGCGGAGGCTTGGCCGGGCGCGACCATCGCTCTGCGCGCCCTGCTGACCGGCGGCGACCGCCTGCATCGCGGTCCAGATCCGAGCCTGCCCTTCCCGCTCTACAACCACTACGGTCCCACTGAGAACACCGTGGTGGCGACATCCTCTCGCGTCGCCCCCGGCGTTCTTGGGGATACCGCGCCGCCGCCAATCGGCCGGCCCATCGCCAACACCCGGGCCTACGTCCTCGACCGCCATCTCCGCCCGCTGCCGGTGGGCGTGCCGGGCGAGCTGGCGGTCGGCGGCGAGAGCCTCGCCCGCGGCTACCTGAACCGGCCCGAGCTGACCGCCGAGCGGTTCGTCCCCGATCCTTTCGCCGAGGCCTCCGACGCCCGCCTCTACCGCACGGGCGATCTTGTCCGCTGGTCGGCGGCGGGGGAGCTGGAGTTCCTGGGCCGCATCGACCAGCAGGTCAAGGTGCGGGGAGTCCGCATCGAGCTGGGCGAGATCGAAACGGTGCTCGGCGAGCATCCGGGAGTGCGGGAGGCGGTGGTGGTGGCGCGGGAGGCGAGTCTCGCGGCCTACATCGTTCCGCAAGCCTCGGGGACGATGGCGGACCTTCCCACCGAGCTGCGCGAGTACTTGCGGGGACGGCTCCCCGAGCCCATGGTGCCTGCCGCCTGGGTGGTGCTGGACGCACTGCCGCTGACGCCCAACGGGAAGGTGGACCGGCGGGCCCTGCCTGCTCCGTCGTTCACGCCCGAGAGACGGTGGATCGCGCCGCGCACCCCCGCCGAAGCTCTGTTGGCGGGAATTTTCGAGGAGCTGCTCGGGAGGGACGGTTTCGGCGCCGAGGACGATTTCTTCGCCGCCGGCGGCCACTCGCTGCTCGCCGCCCGCGCCGCCTCCCGGGCCACCGCGGCCTTCGGCATCGAGATCCCGGTTTCATTGCTCTTCGAGGCCGGCACGCCCGCAGCGCTGGCGGCGGCGATCGATGCGCTGCGCAGTGACGGCCCCGCGAACGAGGCTCCGCCCTTGACTCTGGCGCCGGCCGAGGGCCGCGAGCGCGGGCTGCCGCTCTCCTTCGCCCAGGAGCGGCTGTGGTTCCTCGACCGGCTCGAGCCCGGCGTGGCGACCTACAACATCGCCGGCGGCCTGAAGCTCGCCGGCAGCCTCGACGTTGCCGCCCTGTCCCGCGCCCTGGCCGAAGTCGTGCGCCGGCACGAGGCGCTGCGCTCGCGCTTTGCGCTGGGCCCCGGCGGCCCCGCGCAATATGTCGAGCCGGCGTCGGCGGCCCTCGCCGTCGTCGACCTTCAGAATGTTGCCGAGCGGGAGGCTGAAATCGAGCGGCTGGCCGCGGCTGAGGCCCGGAGGCCTTTCGATCTCGCCACCGGCCCGCTACTGCGCACCGTCCTGCTGCGGCTGAGCGCGGGGGAGCACGTGCTGCTCGCCGCCATGCACCACATCGCCGCCGACGGCTGGTCGATGAAGATCTTCCTCCGCGAGCTGGCGGCCCTCTACGGCGCGTTCGCCGCGGGGCAGCCGTCGTCCCTGCCTGCGCCCGCTCTCCAGTACGGCGATTTCGCCTACTGGGAGCGGAGCACTCTGCAAGGCGAGGCGCTGGAAGCGCGGCTGGCGGCGGTCGCGAGCCGCCTCGCGGGGGCGCCGCGCAGCCTGGAGCTGCCCACCGACCGGCCGCGGCCGGCCGTGCTCTCGCCGCGCGGCGGGCGCGAGCCCATCGTCCTGCCGGCGGAGCTCTCCGCGGTCGTCAAGGCGCTGGGGCGGCGGCAGGGCGCGACGCCGTTCATGGTGCTGCTCGCCGCTCTGCAAACGCTCCTCGGCCGCTACACGGGCGCCGAGGATCTGCTCGCCGGCTCGCCGGTGGCCAACCGCGGACGGGTCGAGCTCGAAGGGCTGATCGGCTGCTTCGTCAACACCCTGGTTTTGCGCGGCGACCTGGCGGGTGATCCGCCGTTCGGCGAGCTGCTGGCGCGGACGCGGTCGGCGACGCTCGCCGCCTATCTCCACCAGGATCTGCCGTTCGAGAAGCTGGTCGAGGCCCTGGTGCCGGAGCGGAGCCTGGCGCGCAATCCGCTCGTCCAGGTGCTGTTCATCTTCCAAGGGGCCACCAGCGTGCCCGCGCTGCCGGGGCTCGCCGTGAGCCGGCTTGACGTACATACCGGCACCGCCAAGTTCGAGCTTTCCCTGGAGTTGGAGGAGCGGCCGGAGGGCTTCGCGGGCTGGCTGGAATATAGCCGCGACTTGTTCGACCCCGAAACCCTCCGCCGCCTGGCCGGTCACTATGAAACCTTGCTGCGGGGAATCGTGGCCGTCCCCGGGCAACGTCTTTCCGAGCTGCCGTTGCTCACCGCCGCCGAGCACGAACAGGTGGTGCGAGAGTGGAACGGGCGGGCGGCGGAGTGGCCCCAGGGCGATCTGCTGCACGAGATCTTCGCCGCCCAGGCCCGCCGGACGCCGGACGCCGTCGCGCTCATTCATGGCGAGGAGCGATTGAGCTACGGCGAGCTGGCGGCGCGCGCGTCCCGCCTCTCCGGCCGCCTGCAGAGCCTCGGCGTCGGACCCGACGTGCCGGTGGGAATCTTCCTCCACCGCACCTCCCATTTGATCGCGGCCATGCTCGGCGTGCTCCAGGCCGGCGGCGCGTATGTGCCGCTCGACCCCGCCTACCCGCGCGAGCGGTTGCAGGCGATCCTGGAGGATTCCGACGCTCCCGTGCTGGTGAGCGAGCGGAGTCTCGTGGATCTGCTGCCCTGGCGCTCAGGGCACCTGCTTCTCGTGGACGGTGAGGAGACCGGTTGGACGGGGGAGCCCGTGCTCGGCGCCACTGCCACTCCGGGCTCGCTCGCCTACGTGATCTACACCTCGGGCTCCACCGGCCGGCCGAAGGGCGTCGCCATCGAGCACCGCAGCGCCACCGCCCTCATCCATTGGGCGCGGGAGACCTTCCAGCCGCACGAGCTGGCCGGCGTGATGGCCGCCACCTCGATCTGCTTCGACCTTTCGGTTTTCGAGATCTTCGTCCCGCTCACCAACGGCGGCACCGTCATCCTGGCCGAGAACGCCCTGGAGCTGCCGCGGCTGCCGGCGGCGGGCGAAGTGACGCTGATCAACACCGTGCCTTCCGCCATGGCCGAGCTGGTGCGGCAGAGCGCGGTGCCGGCTTCGGTGGTGACCGTGAACCTGGCCGGCGAGCCGCTTCGCGGCGTCCTCGCCGCGCGCATCCACGGCCTCGGCACGGTGCGGCGCCTGCTCAATCTCTATGGCCCGTCGGAGGACACTACCTACTCGACGATCGCCGAGGTGGGGACGGAGGGCGAGCCCACCATTGGCAGGCCGCTCCCCAACTCCCGCGCCTACGTGGTGGATGCGAGCCTCCAGCCGCTGCCGGTGGGCGTTCCCGGCGAGCTGCTGCTGGCCGGCCGCGGGCTCGCCCGGGGCTATCTCGGCCGGCCTGAGCTGACGGCGGAGCGGTTCGTGCCGGATCCGTTTGGCGCTGAGCCCGGAGCGCGCCTATACCGGACGGGAGACCTCGTCCGTTGGCTCCCCTCGGCCGAGCTGGAGTTCCTGGGGCGCATCGACCACCAGGTCAAAGTGCGGGGTTTCCGCATCGAGCTGGGAGAGATCGAGATGGCGTTGCACGCTCATCCCGCGGTGCGCGAGACCGTGGTGGTGGCGCGCGAGAGCCGGGCCTCGGGCGCCGAGGCTCGCGACCTGAGGCTGGTGGCCTACGTGGTACCCCGCGAGGCGGACTCTTTTCCCGCCTTCCCGGCCGAGCTGCGCGCCCATCTGCAGGCGAAGCTGCCGGAGTACATGGTGCCGGCCGCCTGGGTAGCGCTCCGCGCCCTGCCGTTGACGCCCAACGGCAAGGTGGACCGCAAGGCGCTGCCGGCGCCGGAGATGGCGGCCGGACAGAGCGGCGGCAGGACCGCTCCCCGCACTCCCGAGGAGGAGCTGCTGGCTGGCATCTGGCAGGAGGTTCTGGCGACCGGGGAGGTTGGCGCTTTCGACAACTTCTTCGAGCTCGGCGGCCACTCGCTGCTCGCCACCCAGGTGGTGGCGCGGGCGGCCCGCGCCTTTGGCGTCGAGCTGCCGCTGCGCGCCCTGTTCGAGGCGCCCACGGTGGCGGGTCTCGCGGCTCGGCTAGCGGCGGCCCGCGGCGCGGGCCTGGTCCGCAACGCGCCGCCCGTCCCCCGCGTTCGGCAGGATGGGAAAGGCGCGGAGCCGCCACTCTCCTTTGCCCAGGAGCGCTTGTGGTTCCTGGACCGCCTGGAGCCCGGAGCCGCGACCTACAACATCCCGGCCACGCTGCGGATCGAGTCCGGAGCGGCGGGGCGGCTCGATCCGGCGGCCCTGGCGGCGGCGCTGAGCGAGGTGGTCCGGCGGCACGAGGCCTTGCGCACCGTGTTCACGGAGCGCGACGGCAGCCCGGTTCAGCGCGTCGAAGCTGCGGCGCCTTTGCCGCTGCCGCTCGTCGACCTCGGCGCCCTGCCGTCGCCGGAGCGTGAAGCCGAATCCCTCAGGCTTGCAGTCGAGGAGGCGGGGAGCCCGTTCGACTTGTCGCGCGGGCCGCTGCTTCGCGCCCGTTTGCTGCGCCTCGACCCGGCGCGCCACCAGCTGCTGATCAACGTCCATCACATCGTGTTCGACGGCGGCTCGATCGAAATCTTCCTCGACGAGCTGGCGCGCCTCTACCGCGCTTTCGCGGCCGGCGAGCCTTCGCCTCTGGCAGCGCCCCATCTGCAGTACGCCGACGTGGCGTTGTGGCAGCGGGCAAGCTTCCAGGGCCAGCTCCTGGCTCGCCAGCTCTCGTATTGGCGGCAACGGCTGGGCGACGGGCCGCCGCCGCTCGATCTCCCCACCGATCGGCCGCGGCCCGATCAGCCGGGCTTCCGCGGCGCCGTCGAGCGCCTGGAGGTCCCATCCGCTCTCGCCGCAGGCCTGAAGCAACTGGGCCGCCACGAGAGCGCTACCTTTTTCATGACTCTGCTGGCGGCGTGGGCCGTCCTGCTGACCCGGCTCGCGGGGCGCGACGAGGTATCGGTCGGCACGCCGGTCTCCAGCCGCTCTCTGCCGGAGCTGGAAGGGGTAGTCGGCTTCCTGGTCAATACCCTGGTGATGCGGACCGACCTCTCCGGGGACCCGACGTTCCGCGCGGCGCTCGTCCGGCTGCGCGACCGGGCCCTCGAAGCCTATGCGCACCAGGAGCTCCCCTACGAGCGGCTGGTCGAGGAGCTGGCGCCTGAGCGCGACCTCGCGAGCTCGCCGATTTTTCAGGCGTTCTTCAGCTTCCAGGGCGCGGCGAACCGCGAGCTGGACCTGGGATTGGAGCTGAAGGGCAGGATCGAGCCGGTGTTCCCCGCCACCGCCAAGTTCGAGCTTTCGCTGGCCTTGGAGGAGGCCGCCGGGGGCGATCTCACCGGCTGGCTGCTCTATGACTCCGGCCTGTTCGACGCGGCGACGATACAGTCGTGGGGCCACTCTTTCGGCGAGCTTCTGGCGGCCGTCGTGGCGGAGCCTGACACACCGATCTCCGATCTGCTGCCGGCAATTCCTGTGCTGCGGCGGGAGCTCGCCGCGCGCCGCGAATCGTCCGTGGAGAAGCCGGTTTTCGTGGCGCCCCGTACGCCGATCGAGGAGATGCTGGCCGGCTTCTGGGCCGAGGTCCTGGGAGTGGCGAGCGTGGGCGTTCACGACAGCTTCTTCGAGCTTGGCGGGCACTCCCTGCTCGCCACTCGGGTTGTCTCCCGGGTGCGCGATGCCTTTGGCGTCGAAATCCCGCTGCGCCAGTTTTTCAAGGCCCCCACGGTCGCCGCGCTGGCTTGGGAAATCACGACGGCGCGGCGGGACAGGGAAGACCAGCGCGACGGCGGCCTCCCCTTGACTCCTGGTCCGCGAAGCGGCGCTCTGCCACTCTCCTTCGCCCAGGAGAGGATGTGGTTCCTCGACCGGCTGTCCGAGGGCGGAGCGCTCTACAACCTGCCCCTTGCCGTTCGGCTCTCCGGCGCTCTCCACGGCGCCGCTTTGATCGCGGCTTTTGGTGAAATCGCGCGGCGGCACGACGTGCTGCGCAGCCGCTTCAGCGAGCAGCGGGGCAAGCCTCGTCTGAGCATCGCGCTGCCTTCGGGTCTCGCGCCGGTGTGGATCGATCTCACCGCCCTTCCCTCGGCCGCGCGGCGGCAGGCCGTGGCTCACGAGCTCGCGACGGCCGAGGCCGGCCGGCCTTTCGACCTCGCCACCGGGCCGGTCGTCCGGGTGGTGGTGGCGCGCTTGGAAGACGCTGAGCATCTGCTCGTCGTCACCTTCCATCACATCGTGGCGGACGGCTGGTCGGCAGGCGTGCTGATCCGCGAGCTGGCGGCGCTGTACGCTGCCGCGACTCAGGACCGCCCGTCACGGCTGCCGGAGCTGCCCGTCCAGTACGCCGACTATGCGCGGTGGCAACGCGAGTGGCTCGCCAGCGGCGCCCTCGTCAAACAGCTCGCCTGGTGGCGGGGCCAGTTGGCAGGGATTCCCGCGGTGCTCGACCTTCCCACCGACCGGCCGCGAGGAGGATTGAGCCGGCAGCGCGGCGGCGTCGTGGCCTCGCCCCTGGCCCCCGGTCTCACCGCCGGCCTGCGGGCCCTTGGCCGCCGCGCGGGGTGCACTCTCTTCATGACCCTGCTGGCTGGTTTCCAGTCGCTGCTCGCCCGCTATACCGGGGGTGAGGAGGCGCCCGTGGGATCGCCCATCGCCGGCCGTACCCGCGTCGAGACCGAGGGCTTGATCGGCTTCTTCGTCAACACCCTGGTCCTGCGCACCGATCTGGCTGGGGATCCTGCCTTCGAAGAGTTGCTGCACCGAGCGCGGAGCGTTACCCTGGAGGCCTTCGACAATCAGGACGTGCCGTTCGAACGCCTCGTCGAGGACTTGGCGCCCCAGCGAGCTCTCGGTTACTCACCGCTCTTCCAGGTGATGCTGGTCCTGCAAAACGCACCCTTGGGGCCGTTGGAGATTCCGGGGTTGCGCCTGGAGCTCCAAGAGCTGAAGACCGGCACCGCCAAGCTCGACCTTTCGCTCTCCCTGATGGAGAAGGGGGAGGGGCTCGCCTGCTGGCTGCAGTACGACCAGGATCTCTTCGACGCGGCGACCGCGGCGCGGCTCGCGAAGCATTTCGTCGCGCTCTTGACGGCGGCGGTCGACAATCCGGGGCGCCGTCTGCGTGAGCTGCCGCTGCTCGCCGTGGCCGAGCAGCACCAACTCGCCGTGGAGTGGAGCGGTGAACCGGTGGATGCTCCCTCGACTGCTGCCCTGCACGAGCTCTTCGCGGTCCGGGCGGCCGAGGCACCGGCAGTCACCGCCGTCGTCTGTGCTGGCGAGAGTCTGACCTACGGCCGGCTCAACCGCCTCGCCAACGGTCTTGCGCTACGGCTGCGCGAGGCAGGCGTCGGTCCCGAGGTGCGGGTGGCCCTGGTTCTGGAGCGCTCGCTCGCGTCGGTGGTGGCGGTCCTCGGCGTGCTCAAGGCGGGCGGCGCGTATGTTCCAATCGATTCCGCCTCCCCGGCGGAACGGCTGGCTTGGCTGCTCGCGGACTGTGGCGCCGGGGTGGTGGTGACTTCCGCCAATCTCGTTTCGCAACTACCCGCGGGCTGCCCCATCCTGCTCGCCGAGGAAGTCGAGGAGAGCGCCGCCAGCTTGCCCGCAGAAGTCTGGCCCGGCCAGGCCGCCTATGTGATCTACACCTCGGGTTCGACGGGATGGCCGAAGGGGGTTGTCGTCACCCACGACGCGATGATGGGCTTCGGCAGCTCCCTGCGGCAGAGAGTGTATGGCGATTGGCCCGGCCCGCTGCGCGTCAGCGTCAACGCTTCGCTCTCGTTCGACGCTTCGGTGCAGCAGCTCGTGCAACTCGCCTGGGGGCACAGCCTGCACGTCTTCACCCGCGAGGAGCGGCGCGATGCCGAGGTGCTGGTCGACAGTGTGCGACGGCAGCGGTTGGACGTGCTCGACTGTACGCCGTCGCAGCTGCGGGTGCTGCTCGTCGCCGGGCTCGGCGAGGCCGGTCCGGCGGTGGTGCTGGTGGGCGGCGAGGCCGTCGACGCCGAGCTCCGCGATGCCGCGCTGGCTTGGCCGCGGACCCGCTTCTGGAACGTCTACGGCCCCACCGAGTGCACGGTGGAAGCAACCGCTTTGCTTCTGAATCCGGCCGGGCCGGCCTCCTGCCTGGGCTGGCCGCTGGACGGCCGCCGGCTCTACGTCGTGGATTTCGCGGGCAGCCTGGTACCGGCCGGCGTGACCGGCGAGCTGCTGATTGGCGGCGGAATCTCGCGTGGCTACCTCGGCCGGCCGGATCTGACGGCCGAGCGATTCGTGCCGGACGCTTTCGGCAGCGCCGCGGGGGCTCGGCTGTACCGCACCGGCGACCTGGTGCGGTGGCTGCCGGATGGGGCTCTCGATTTCCTGGGACGGCTCGATCAGCAGGTCAAGGTGCGGGGCTTCCGCATCGAGCCAGGGGAGATCGAAGCGGCCCTGGCCGCTCACGCCGGGGTGCGCGAGTGTGCCGTGATTGCGCTCGGCGACCGCCTCATCGCTTTCTGGACGCCCGCGGAAGGCGCCGATCCCGTTCATATCGAGCTACGGGATCACCTGCGCTCCCGCCTCCCCGAGCACATGGTGCCATCCGCGTTCCACCGCCTGGCGCAGTTGCCGGCGACGGTCAGTGGCAAGGTGGATCGGCGAGCCCTGGCGGCGATGGATCTGAGACCTCCATCGCGGAGCGCCGCCACTGCGACGGCACGGGCGACTCCGTTAGAGCAGAGCGTGGCGGAGATCTGGACCGAAGTGCTGCGCTGCGGGCCGGTGAACGAGACGGACGACTTCTTCGAGCTGGGCGGCCACTCGCTCCTCGCCACCCAGGTGCTGGCGCGAGTGCGAGAGGTGCACGGTGTCGATCTGCCGCTGCGGAAGTTCTTCGAGGCACCCACCGTAGCGGCGCTGGCGGCTGCAATCGAGGCGTCGCTGCAGGTCGATACAGCGCCCAGCCAGGCCTTGGCCACGGACGGCGGGCTTCCTGCATCTGAGCGCCATCAGCTCACGGTGGAGTGGAGCCGCGCAAGCGGAGAGATTGAGCCTTTGGGGCCCTGCCTGCACGAGCTGATCGCCGCCCGCGCCGCGGCGACGCCGGACGCTCTGGCCGTCACCTGCGACGGCGAGGAGATGACCTTCGGCCGCCTCGATCGGCTGGGCAATGGCTTGGCTTTGCGCCTGCGCGCTCTGGGGGTCGGCCCCGAGGTGGCGGTGGCACTGGCGCTCGACCGTTCGCCGGCGGCGGTGGTGGCGATCCTGGGAGTGCTCAAGGCGGGAGGCGCCTACGTGTTCCTCGATCCCGCCGATCCGGACGAGCGGGTGGCCCGGCTGCTGGCGGATTCGCGGCCGGCGGCGGTGGTGACCTCCGCAGCTTTCTCCAGCCGTCTGCCGGAAGGCGTGCGCTTGCTGCTCGTCGAGACGGTGGAGGAGACCGTCGCACGGCCGAAGGGGCGCGCCGCTCCCGAGCATCCGGCGTACATCCTGTACACCTCGGGGTCGACCGGAAGCCCCAAGGGCGTGGTGGTCCGCCACGGTGCGGTGGTGAATCTGGCGCGCGCGCTGCGGCGGTCGGTCTACGCCGGCACGGCCGGTCCCCTGCGGGTGGGCGTCAACGCCTCGTTCGCTTTTGACGGCTCGGTCAAGCAGCTCGTGCAACTCGCCTGGGGGCATTCGCTCCACGTCGTGCCGCGGGAGGCGCGACTCGATCCGGCGGCGCTGGTGGACTACGTCCGCCGCCACCGGCTCGACTCCATCGACTGCACGCCGTCGCAGCTCCGGCAGTTGCTCGCCGCCGGCCTCGGCGAAGGGGACGCCGCGCCGGCCCTGGTGCTGGTGGGGGGCGAGACGGTGGATTCCGCGCTGCGGGATGCGGCGTTGGCGCGGCCACGGACCCGCTTCTGGAATCTCTACGGCCCCACCGAGTGCACGGTGGACGCTACTGCCGCGCCCTTCAGCGCCGCGGCGCCCGCCTCGCGGATCGGCCGGCCGCTGGCCGGTGCCGAGCTTTACGTCGTTGGCGTCGGCGGCAAGCCGGCTGCCGCCGGTGAGGCGGGCGAGCTGTTGGTGGGTGGCGCCGGTCTCGCCCGCGGTTACCTTGGGGCTCCAGACCTTACCGCCGAGCGGTTCGTTCCCGATCCTTTTGGCGAGTCTTCAGGCGCCCGGCTCTACCGCACCGGAGACCTCGTTCGCTGGTTGCCGGAAGGTTCGCTCGACTTTCTCGGCCGGCTGGACGGCCAGGTCAAGGTGCGGGGCTTCCGCATCGAGCCAGCCGAGATCGAGTCGGCCTTGAAGGCCTACCCAGGAGTGCGAGACTGCGCCGTGGTGATGGCGGGCGAGCGGCTGGTCGCCTTCTGGACACCGGAGGGTGCCGACGCCCCCGCCGTAGCCGATCTCCGGGAACACCTACGGTCAAGGCTGCCTGCCCACCTGCTGCCGTCTGCCTACGCTCAACTGGCGCAGCTGCCGTCCACCCTCAGCGGCAAAGTGGACCGCAGAGCCCTGGAAGGCTTGCACCCGGAGCCCGAGCCCGCCACAGGCGCGGCACCGGTAACGCCGGTGGAGCAGGCGGTCGCCGCGGTCTGGGCTGAGGTCCTCGGCCATGGCGAGATCGGAGTGACGGATGATTTCTTCGATCTCGGCGGTCATTCCCTGCTCGCCACCCAGGTCATGGCACGGCTGCGGGAACGGCTTGGCGTCAAGCTCCCGCTACGGAAACTGTTCGAGCGCCCCACCGTGGCTGGCCTCGCCGAGGCCGTGGAAGCGGCTCTCGGTGCTGGGCTGCCGGCGGGTGAAGAGCCGGTGCCTTCGCTGCCTGCCGCGAGCGAGGCCGGTCTCACTCTGTCTTTCGCCCAGGAGAGGCTCTGGTTCCTCGACCGGCTGCACGGCGTCAGCGCGATTTACAACGTCCCCGCCGCCGTCCGCCTCACCGGTACCCTCGATGCCGCGGCCTTGGAGGGCGGGTTCCGGGAAATTCTGCGGCGTCACGAGGTCCTGCGGAGCTGGTTCGTCGAGGTGGGGGGGAAGCCTTCGACGCAGCTCGATCCAGCGCTCGATCCGGCGCTGGCATGGATCGATCTGCGAGGCATCGAAGCGGCCGCGTCGCGGGAGATCGAAGCCCGGGCGCTGGCCGGCGCCGAGGCGGGCAGACCCTTCGATCTGGAGACCGGCCCGCTGCTGCGGGTGACGGTGCTGCGTTTGGAGGAGAGTGTTCACCTGCTGGTCCTGGTGATGCATCACATCGTCTCGGACGGCTGGTCGATGGGCGTGCTGATCCAGGAGCTTGCCGCTCTGTGCAGCGCCGCTGCGGCGGGCCGGCCGGCGCTCCTGCCACCCTTGCCGATGCAGTACTCGGACTATGCGCGCTGGCAGCGGCAGTGGCTCGCCGGCGGTGCGCTCGCCAGCCAGCTCGCCTGGTGGCGAGAGCAGTTGGCGGGCATTCCCACGGCCATCGAGATCGCCACCGACCGTTCGCGGCCGGTGGAGCGTAGCGGGCGTGGCGGCACGCTCGCGGTTCCACTGCCAGACGATTTGGCGTCCGGCTTGCGAGCTCTCAGCAGGAGATCGGGGACCACCCTGTTCATGACCCTGCTTGCCGGCTTCCAGGCGCTGCTGGCCCGCTATGCCGATGGCGATGAAGCGCCGGTGGGCACGCCCATCGCCGGCCGCACCCGCGTCGACTCCGAAAGGCTCATCGGCTGTTTCGTCAACACCCTGGTGTTGCGCACCGACCTGAGCGGCAACCCGGCCTTTGCCGAGTTGCTGCGCCGGGCGCGGGAGACGACCCTGGGAGCTTACGACCACCAGGACGTGCCGTTCGAAAAGCTGGTCGAACAGCTCGCGCCGCGTCGCGAGCCGGGGTACTCGCCATTTTTCCAGGTGATGCTGGCCCTGCAGAATGCTCCGCTCGCTCCCCTCGAGCTGCCGGGATTGCTGCTGGAGCCTGTCGAGCTCGAAAGCGCCACGTCCAAGTTCGATCTCTCGCTCACCCTGATGGAGCGGGGCAACGCTGTCGCGGGCTGGCTAGAGTATGACCTCGACCTCTTTGATCCGGCCACCGCCGCTCGCATCGTGGACCATTTCCAGAATCTCGTGGCGGGAGCCGTCGCCAGGCCGGATCAGCCTCTCTCCGACCTTCCCCTGCTCGCCGCCGGCGAGCTCCGGCAGCTCGCGGCCTGGAGCCGAAGCGGCGACGCGGAGGTCGGCGAGCATTGCGTCCACGAGCTGTTTGAATCCCAGGTGGACCGTTCGCCCCGGGCCTTGGCCCTGGTAGCCGGCGGCGATCAACTCACCTACGGCGAGTTGGAGGAGCGCTCCAACCGTCTGGCTCGCTACCTGCGCCGCCTGGGAGTGGGACCCGAGATCCGCGTCGGCCTGTGCGTGCCGCGCTCGCTCGAGGGAATCGTGGGAGTCCTCGCCATCCTCAAAGCGGGCGGCGTCTACGTGCCTCTCGATCCGTCGTACCCGCGGGAGCGCCTGAGCCGCATGCTGGCGGACTCGGGAGCCCGGGTGCTCGTCACCCGGGAGGACCTCCAGCCTGCCCTGCCGGCGGGATTTGGCGTTGCCGTGGTGTTCCTGGATGCGGACGCACCGGCCATCGCCCGGGCGGCAGGTGAGCGGCCCATCGGCTGGGCCTTGCCGGGCAGCCTGGCCTACGTGATCTACACCTCCGGCTCGTCGGGGATGCCCAAGGGTGTGGGAGTCTCGCATGCCGCCATCGCGGGTCACTTCCGCACCCTGATCCGGATGTACGGCCTGGGGGAGACCGACCGTTGGCTCCAGACTTCCGCCTGGAGCTTCGACATGTCGATCGAGCAGGTCCTGACCACCCTGGCTTCGGGGGCGGCCGTCTTGCTGCCGGACGACGATCTCGACCCCTCGACGCTGTTACGGAAACTGATCGACCTTCAGGTAACGGTCCTCGACCTCACTCCCGCGGTTCTGCTGACCTTGATGCGGGAGGCCGCGGGGCGAATCGCTTCGGACCTGCGCCTGCGACTGATGATTGCGGGCGGCGAGGCCATGCCGCCCGAGGTGGTCCGCCTCTGGCCGGCAACGCCGATGGCCGGGTGCCGCCTGGTGAATGGCTACGGGCCGACCGAAGCGGTGGTCACCGCGACGATGCGCGATCTGTCGGCTGAGGCCCTTCCTGCCAACGCTGGCAGCGTGCCCATTGGCCGACCCCTCGCCGGCCGTTCGGTCCACGTCCTGGACCGCCACGGCGTGCCGGTATCTCCAGGTACGCCGGGTGAGCTGGTGCTGGGAGGAGTCCTGGCCCGAGGCTATCTGGGCCGGCCCGACATCACCGCCGATCGATTCGTGCCCGACTCGTGGAGCGTAGCCCCCGGAGAGCGGCTGTACCTCACCGGCGACCGGGTGCGGTGGCTGGCCTCGGGCGACCTCGAGTTCCTGGGCCGCCTCGACCAGCAGGTCAAGGTTCGCGGCTTCCGCATCGAGCTGGGCGAGATCGAAACGGCGCTTGCCGCTCATCCGGAGGTGGCTCTGGCGGCCGTAGTGGTGCAGGGAGACGAAGAGGCTCGCCGCCTGGTGGCGTTTCTCGTTCCCCAGACCGGGTCGCAGCTCCCTCCGGCAGCCGGCCTCCGGACCTTCCTCGCGGCCACGCTGCCCGATTACATGATCCCTGCTGTCTTCGTCGAGCTGCCGTCGCTGCCGTTCACACAAAACGGCAAGCTGGACCGGCGAGCGCTTTCCATGATGGCGCCGGAACCCGAAGCGAAGGCTATTCACGTCGCACCGAAAAGCGCGGTCGAGTCGGCGCTGGCAGGGATCTGGGCGGAGGTGTTGCGCCGCGACCGGATCGGCACTGCGGACGACTTCTTCGCTCTCGGCGGACACTCGTTGCTCGCTACCCAGGTCTTGTCGCGGGTGCGTCAGACCTTCGACGTCGAGCTGCCTTTGCGGCGGTTGTTCGAGCATCCAACGGTGGCGTCCCTCGCCGGAGCCGTCGAGCAGGTCCTTCGCGCCCGCGGGCTGGACCCGGCGACCCCGGAGCGGCGGTGGCTGCGCGGCGAGGTACTGGAGAGTCAGCTCAGCTACTGGCGCCGGACCCTTGCTGGTGCGCCGGCCGTGCTGGACCTGCCCGCCGACCGGCCGCGGCCGGCCCTCCGCAGCTCGCGAGGGGCACACTGCTCCTTCCGCCTGCCGCGGGGTGTGGCGGCGGAGGTGTCGGCGCTTGCCCACCGCCAGGAGGCGACGCCGTTCGCCGTGCTGCTCGCCGCCTTCCTGACGTTGTTGGCGCGCTGGAGCGGACAGGACGACGTCGTCGTGGGATCGCCGGTGGCCAACCGCAACCGGCAGGAAACGGAGCCGCTGATCGGCTTCTTCGCCAACACACTGGTGCTGCGCGTCGACCTCGCGGGCGATCCTGAGTTTGCCGTTGCCGTGCAGCGTGCTCACGAGGCCGTGCTGGGCGCGAGCGAGCATCAGGACGTGCCGTTCGAGAAGCTGATGGAGGAGCTGGCGCCGGAGCGCGATCCTCGCCACACGCCGCTCTTCCAGGTGCTGTTCGCACTGCAGGGCGCGCCGGCCGGCGCGGCGCAACATCCGGGCCTGGCTGTCGAACCCCTGAAGGTCGAAAGAGATTCGGTCGATTTTGATCTCTTCTTGGGTTTGGCGGTAGATGACGAGGGGCTCCACGGCTCCTTCGAGTTCGCCACCGACCTGTTTGACGACTCGACGATCGAGCGCTTGGCGGAGCGCTTCGCGAACCTGTTGCAACGGGGGCTTACCGACCCGTCCCTGCAGCTTTCGGAGCTGCCGCTGCTCACCGCCGCTGAAGAGCGGGAAGTGCTCGCCTCCTGGAACTGCACCGCCGTTGCTTGGCCGCGTGAGACGCCGGTCCATCACCTCGTTGCGGCTTGGGCGACCCGCGCCCCGGACGCTGTGGCCGTCGTGGACGAGGGCGAATGCCTGGGCTACGGTGAGCTCGAGATCCGCGCTGAGAGGCTGGCGCGGCGCTTGCGGCGCCTCGGCGTGGCTCCTGAAGTTCGGGTCCCCGTCTTGCTGGATCGCTCGCCGGCACAGATCGTAGCCCTGCTCGCCGTGCTCAAGGCCGGAGGCGCGTTCGTTCCGCTCGATCCGGCGAACCCCCGGGAACGGTTGGCCTGGCAGCTCGCGGACGTCTGGCTGGGCGGCCCGGCGCGCGTGCTGCTGACCCAGGAGCGTTTCGCTGCGGCCCTGCCGACCGAGGGAGCGTTTGTGCTGTGTCTCGACTCGGAGATCGGCGACGACGGGATGAGCGAGGGGGGAGGGGCGCTCGAGCTTGTTATAGAACCCGACCAGGCGGCCTACGTCGTCTACACCTCGGGCTCGAGTGGCCGGCCGAAGGGAGTGGTGATTACCCACTCCTCACTGGCCAACCTCGTGGCCTGGCACCTTGAGACCTACCGCCTGACGTCGGGCGACCGGTGTCCGCTGCTGGCTGGCCCCGGGTTTGACGCCGCGGTGTGGGAGATCTGGCCGGTCCTGGCTGCGGGGGCAAGCCTGCACGTGCCGGACGAGGCCGTGCGCGCCGCGCCGGAGCGGCTGGCGAGCTGGCTCGCCGGGCAGGGAATCACCGTGGGATTCTTGCCGACGCCGCTCGCCGAGGCCGTGCTGGCCCAGCCCTGGCCCGAAACGACCCGCCTGCGAGCCCTGCTGACGGGCGGCGACCGGTTGCACCGCGGTCCTCGGCCGGGTTTGCCGTTCGTTCTCCACAACCATTACGGCCCGACGGAGAGCACGGTGGTCGCTACCTGCGGTCCAGTGGGCGCAGACGCCGGAGTGCCGCCTCTCATCGGCCGTCCCATCGCCAATACCCGAATCTACGTCGTGGATCGCCGCTTCTATCCAGTGCCGCCAGGCGTCGCCGGCGAGCTGGCCGTCGGCGGCGCGGGATTGGCGCGGGGCTATCTGAACCGTCCGGACCTGACAGCCGAGCGCTTCGTTCCTGATCCGCTGAGCGCCGAGCCGGGCAGCAGGCTCTATCGAACGGGCGATCGGGTCCGTTGGACGCGGGCAGGTGACCTGGAGTTCCTGGGGCGTAGCGATCGACAAGTGAAGATCCGGGGCCTCCGCATCGAGCTTGGAGAGATCGAAGTGTCGCTGCTGGCACATCCTGGAGTGCTGGAGGCGGTGGTGGATCTGCGCGCAGCACCGGGAGGCCCTCGTCTTGCGGCCTGGGTTGTCGCCAGCATTCAGCCGCCGGCGCCGGATTTGGTCGGGGAGCTCCAGGCCTGGCTTCGGGAGCGCCTGCCCGAGGCCATGGTCCCTCTGACCTGGAAAGTCCTGCCGGCGCTGCCGCTCACCCCCAACGGCAAGGTGGACCGGCGGGCGCTTTCCCTGCCCGGCCGGGAGCGGAGCGAGGAGGAGTGGGCGGCGCCTCGCACTCCCGAGGAGGCCTTGCTGGCCGGCCTTTGGCAAGAGCTGCTGGGGATCGAAAGGGTGGGAATCCGCGACAACTTCTTCGAGCTGGGCGGTCACTCGCTGCTGCTTACCCAGCTCGCGTCGCGCATTCGTCACGTCTTCGGCGTCGAGCTGCCCATCCGCCGGTTGGTCGCGACGCCGACGGTGGCGGCTGTGGCGGCGGAGCTGCAGGCTCGCCTTGCCGCGGTGTCCCTTGCCGCGGATCCTTCGGGCCTGGAGGATCTCGCTCCGCCGCCGCTCGTGCCGCTGCCGCGCCCGCTGCCTTCGGGAATGGAGCTCCCGCTCTCCTTCGCTCAGGAGCGTCTCTGGTTTCTCGACCGTTTGGAGCCCGGGAGGTCGCTCTACAACATGCCCGCGGCGGTCCGCCTGCGAGGGAACCTCGCCGCATCTTCGCTGGGCGCCGCGATCGACGAGATCGTGCGGCGGCATGAAGCGTTGAGGACGGGGTTTGCCGAAGGCTGCGAGGGCCGGCCCGTGCAGATGATCTCGGCTTGGCAGCCGCGCTCCCTGCCGATCGTCGATCTGTCCGCGTTGCCGTCCGTCACTCGTGACAACGTCGCACAGCGGCTGGCGCACGAGGAGGCGGTGCGCCCCTTCGAGCTGGCGGCCCGCGCGGGGGAGTCGACCCGCATGCTGCGTGCCACCCTGCTGCGGCTCGAGGCGCGCGAGCATGTGCTGCTCGCCGCGTTCCACCATATTGCCTCCGACGGCTGGTCGATCGGCGTTTTTCTCGCCGAGCTGGCGGCCCTCTATGGGGCGTTCGCCGCGGGCCGCCCCTCGACGCTCTCCGATCTTCGTGTCCAGTACGCGGACTTCGCCGTCTGGCAGCGAAGGTGGCTGCGCGGAGCGGCGCTGGAGCGCCAGGTCGCCTACTGGCGCCGAGCCCTGGCCGGCGTGCCGTCTGTGCTCGAGCTGCCTGTAGACCGGCCGCGACTGCCGGTCCGCAGCTCGCGAGGGGCGCACTTCTCCTTCCGCCTGCCGCACGGCCTGGCGACGGAGGTGTCGGCGCTCGCCCAACGCCAGGAGACGACGCCGTTCGCCGTGCTGCTCGCCGCCTTCCAGGCTCTGTTGGCACGCTGGAGCGGCCAGGACGACATCGTCGTGGGCTCGCCGGTTGCCAACCGCAACCGGCTGGAAACGGAGCCGCTGATCGGCTTCTTCGTCAACACGCTGGTGCTGCGCCTCGATCTCGCGGGAGATCCCAGTTTCACGGCGGCCCTGAATTTGGCCCGGGAGGCGGTGCTGAGCGCCACCGATCACCAGGATTTGCCGTTCGAGAAGCTGGTCGAAGAGCTTGCCCCGGTGCGGGACGCCCGCTACACCCCGCTTTTCCAGGTCATGTTCGCATTGCAGAACACGCCGTCCATCCAGCCGAATCTCCCTGGTTTGACCGTGGAGCCGCTGGAGCTCGACAGTGACCAGGCGAAATTCGATCTCTTGTTGGCCGTCGCCGAAGGCGAGGAAGGACTCGGCGCCACCTTCGAGTACAGTGCCGATCTATTCGATGCCGCGACCATTGAGCGCCTTGGGGGACGCTTCGAAATCCTGCTACAGGAAGTGGCGAAGGCTCCCCAGCAACGGCTTTTCGACCTGCCGCTGCTCTCTCCGGCTGAGCTCCGGCAGGTACTTGGGACCTGGAACGCAACCGCGACCTTTTATCCGCGAGAAGCGTCCCTCCCCGAGCTCTTTGCGGCCTGGGTTGAGCGGACTCCGGATGCCGAGGCGCTCAGCTTCGGTGACGAGACCCTCACCTACCGCGAGGTCGACGTGAGGTCCAACCAGCTCGCCATCCACCTGGCCACCCTCGGCATCGGTGCAGGCAGCCTCGTGGGCGTCTGCCTGGAGCGCTCTTCGACGCTGGTTTTGGCACTCCTGGCGATCGTCAAGACGGGTGCGGCCTATCTTCCCCTCGACCCGACCTATCCAGCGGATCGCCTGGCGTGGATGGTAGAAGATTCCGGTGCCGCGGCAGTGGTTACCCGCGAGGACTGGGCGCCCCTTCTGGCGGCGGCGCGGGTGCCTCTGGTGCGGCTCGATGGCGACGCCGGGCAGAACATGGCGCTGGATGGAAGGCTTCCCGGCCGGCGGAGTAGCGCCGGCGACCTCGCCTATGTCATGTACACCTCGGGCTCGACGGGCCGGCCGAAGGGGACCGCCATTCCCCAGCGGGCCATCGTCCGCCTGCTCTTCGACACCGACTACATCGAGCTGGGGCCGGCGGACCGCATCGCTCATCTCTCGAACGTCTCGTTCGACGCTGCCACCTTCGAGATCTGGGGCGCCCTCCTCCACGGCGGCTGCCTGGTGGGCATCGCTCGCGAGGCGGCTCTTTCGCCGCGCGATCACGCGGTCGAGATCCGGCGCCAGCGGATCTCGACCCTGTTCCTAACCACGGCTTTGTTCAACCAGGTCGCGCGGGAAGCGCCTGAGGCCTTCAGCGGCCTGCGTCACCTGCTCTTCGCCGGCGAGGCCTGCGATCCTCGCCGGGTGCGCGACGTGCTGGCGAACGGCTCCCCCGAGCAGCTCCTTCACGTCTATGGGCCCACGGAGTGCACGACTTTCGCCCTCTGGCACCGCATCAAGGTTTTGCCGGAGGCGGGCTCCGTGCCCATCGGCCGGCCCATCGCCAACACCACGGCCTACGTGCTGGACCGCCGGTTCCAGCCTGTCGCTCCGGGTAGCCATGGGGAGCTCTACCTCGGCGGAGACGGCTTGGCGCTCGGTTATCTGGGCCGTCCGGACCTCACGGCAGAACGCTTCGTCCCCCATCCCTTCCCCCGTTCGGCGGCCGAGACGGGCACTCGCCTCTACCGCACGGGCGACCTCGTCCGTTCCCTGCCGGACGGCACGATCGACTTCCTTGGCCGGGCCGACCATCAGGTCAAGCTCCGCGGTTTCCGCATCGAGCTGGGAGAGGTGGAGACCTTGCTGGCCACGCATCCGGCGGTGAGCGAGGCCGCTGTGATCGTGCGTGAGGCGTCGCCTGGCGACCGTCGCCTGGTGGCCTACGTGGCGGGTGAGGCGGTACCGGTAGCGCGCGAGCTGCGGGCTTTCGTCGCCGAGCGGCTCCCCGAATACATGGCTCCGTCGGCGATCGTGATCCTGCCGGCTCTGCCGTTGACGCCCAACGGCAAGGTGGACCGCCGGGCCCTCCCCGATCCCGGCGACACCGGCGCTGATGCCGGCGACTACGTGGCCCCCCGCACCGCTGAAGAGGAGATCCTGGCCGGGCTGTGGTCCGAGGTGCTGGGGGTTTCCAGAGTGGGGGCGAACGACGACTTCTTCGCTCTTGGCGGCCATTCGCTCCTGGCGACTCAGCTCGTGTCGCGTGTCCGCGGCGTCTTTGGTCGCGAGGTGCCGCTGGCTGCCCTGTTCGAATCGCCCACGGTCGCCGGCTTCGCCGAGATCCTGCGCTGCGGTCCTGCTACCACCGGCCTGCAGGCTCCCACCATGGTGGCGGCTCCGCGCGACGGCGAGCTGCCCTTGTCTTTCGCCCAGGAACGTCTGTGGTTCCTCGACCAGCTCGATCCGGGCGGTTCCGCCTACAACGTGCCGGCGCCGGTACGTCTGCAGGGCGAGCTCGACGTCGCCGCTCTGACCAGCGCCTTGCGGGAGGTGGTACGCCGGCACGAGGCGTTGCGCACCACTTTCTCCGAGTTGGCCGGCCGGCCGGTGCAGCGCATCTCACCGCCGCCTATCGTTGAGTTGCCGATCGTGGATCTGGCGGGCCTGCCTGGAGACCTTCGCGAGGCGGAGCTGCGGGGGCTCGCGGCCGAGGATGCGCAGCGACCGTTCAACTTGGCCCGGGGGCCCTTGCTGCGGGTGGCTCTGCTGCGCTGCTCCGGCGATGAGGCCGTGCTGCTCCTCAACCTGCATCACATCGTGGCGGACGGCTGGTCCGCCGGGGTGCTGGTGCGCGAGCTTGCGGCGCTTTACGGAGCTGCGCTGGCGGGCTCGCCGTCGCCGCTGCCCGAGCTGCCCGTGCAGTACGCGGACTTCGCCCACTGGCAGCGGCAGTGGCTTCGCGGCGAGGTGCTGGCGGCCGAGGTGGCGCACTGGCGCTTGGTCCTGGCGGATATTCCTGCCAGCCTGGACCTGCCCTTCGACCGCCCACGTCAGGCGGTCTGGAGCGGCCGCGGCAGTCACGAGCCGGTCGCCCTTCCGGCGGGTTTGGTTGCCGACCTCGAAACCTTCGGGCGTCGGCAAGGGACTACCCTGTTCATGACCGTTCTCGCCGGTTTTCAGGCCCTACTCGGCCGTTACACCGGCGCCGAGGATCTGACGGTCGGCTCGCCGATCGCCAACCGGAACCGCCTGGAAACGGAAGGCTTGATCGGCATGTTCGTCAACACTCTGGTGCTGCGAGCCGATCTGGCGGGGGATCCGGCGTTTGGCGAGCTGGCGGAGAGAGTGCGCACCACCACCCTCGCGGCCTATGCCCACCAGGACGTGCCGTTCGAGAAGCTGGTCGAGGAGCTGGAGCCGGAGCGGGATCTCGCACGCAACCCTTTGTTCCAGGTCCTTTTCGTGCTGCAGAACACGCCGATGCCGGTGATGGAGCTGCCCGGTCTGCGCCTGACGCCCGTCGAGGGGGAGGGGCAGAGCGCAAAGTTCGACCTGACGTTTTCGCTGACGGCGGCCGCCGGCGGACTCGCCGGCGGCATGGAGTATGCGACCGACCTGTTTGACGGGGCCACGGTACGCCGCCTTCTCGGGCACTTGGAGACCCTGCTGCGGAGCGCGGTCGCGGCGCCGTCGGTACGTTTGTCAGAGCTGCCGCTGCTCACCTCGAGCGAGCGCAATCAACTCCTCCTGGAATGGAACGCGACGACCATGGCGCGTCCGGCCGAGGCTCTTCTTCATGAGCTGTTCGAAGCCCAGGCGGTGGCGCGCCCGGACGCCGTGGCCCTGATCTGCGGCGAGCAACGCATCTCCTATCGCGAGCTCGACACCCGCGCCGATCGCCTGGCCTTCCGTCTGACTGTCTTGGGCGTGGGGCCTGAGGTTCGTGTCGGGCTATTGGCAAATCGAACGCCGGAGCTGGTGGTGGGCGCGCTTGGCATTCTCAAGGCGGGGGGCGCCTACGTACCCCTCGACCCGGCGTATCCGCGGGATCGGCTGCTCGACATCGTCGAGGATGCCGCCACGCCTGTGGTGCTGGTGGGCGAAGGGCTCGCTGGTCGTCTTCCGGGCCTGGAAGGAAGGGCCATCCCTCTCACGGAGAAAGCCGTCGTCAGCGAGGTCGTTGCACCTCGATCTGATCGCTTGCCAGGTCGCGCCCGGCAGCTCGCCTACCTGATCTATACCTCCGGCTCGACCGGCAGACCGAAGGGAGTGGCCATCGAGCACCGTAGCGCCGTCGAAATGGTGCGCTGGGCGGCGGAGGTCTTCCCGCCTGAGGACCTGGCGGGTGTGCTCGCCTCGACTTCGATTTGCTTCGACCTTTCGGTCTTCGAGCTTTTTGTTCCCCTCGCCTGGGGCGGCACCGTGATCCTGGCGGACAACGCCCTGGCTCTGCCGGAGCTGCCGGCGCGGGGTGAGGTGACCTTGATCAACACAGTGCCGTCAGCGATGGCCGAGCTGATTCGTCTGGAGGCCGTACCGCCTTCGGTCCGCACGATCAACTTGGCTGGTGAGGCGTTGCGCGGTGCTCTGGTGCGTCGCATCGAGACGTTGGGTGGGGTGGAGCGGGTCCTCAACCTCTACGGCCCCTCGGAGGACACCACCTATTCGACCTGGGCTCTGGTGAAAGCGGGGGAGCCCTCGATCGGCCGGCCGGTCGCCAATACCCGGGTCTATCTCGTCGACCGCCACTTGCACGCGGTCCCACTTGGCGTCGCCGGGGAGCTGTGCCTGGGCGGCGAGGGCCTGGCTCGTGGCTACCTCGACCGGCCGCACCTGACGGCGGAGCGCTTCATCCCCGATCCTTTCGGCTCCGAGCCGGGAGGCAGGCTCTACCACACGGGCGACCTGGCGCGCTACCGGCCGGACGGCGAGCTTGAGTTCCTGGGCCGCCTCGACCACCAGGTGAAAATTCGTGGCTTCCGCATCGAGCCGGGGGAGATCGAGGCGTTGCTGGCCCGGCATCCGAAGGTGGAAGCAGCGGTGGTCATGGCCCGACCGTCGGTAACGGGCGACTTGCGGTTGGCGGCCTGGGTAGGGTCGCGCGAGGCTGAGGGTGCGCCGGAGCTGGCAGGCGAGCTTCGCGGCTGGCTGCGCGAGCGCCTGCCGGGTCATATGGTGCCCACGGCCTGGGTAGTGCTTGCGGCGCTGCCGCTGACGCCCAACGGCAAAGTGGATCGCAAGGCCCTCCCCGAGCCTGAGACGGCGAACCTTGAACCGGCCGAAGGCTGGACGGCCCCCCGCTCGCCCGAGGAAGAGCTCCTTGCCGGGCTTTGGGCGGAAGTGCTGGGTATTGACCGGGTGGGGGCATTCGACAATTTCTTTGCGCTGGGGGGCCATTCTCTGCTCGCCACGCAGCTCGTCTCGCGAGTGCGCAAAGCCTTTGGAGTCAATCTGCCGCTGCGAGCCTTGTTCGAGACTCCCACGGTTGCCGGGCTGTTGGAGACCGTACGCAACGCCGGGCGCGAGGAAGGGATTCCACCGGTCGTCCCGGCACCTCGCGATCAGCCACTGCCTCTCTCCGCGGCCCAAGAGCGGCTCTGGTTCCTGGAGCAGTTGGAGCCTGGACGCAGCACCTACGTCATGCCCTCGGCTCTGCGCATCGCGGGGAAGCTCGAGCCAGCCTTGCTCCAGCGCGCACTCGACGAAGTGGTACGCAGGCACGAGACGCTGCGCACCATCTTTCGCACCGAGGAGGGGCGCCCGGTCCAGGAGATCCGCTCCGAGCTCACTTTGCAGCTGCCCTTGATCGAGCTGGGAAAACTCGACGAGATCTTGAAAGAAGCCGAGGCCGAGCGCCTCGCCGCCGCGGAAGCGGGCCGGCCCTTTGACCTTGCGTCGGGTCCATTGCTGCGGCTCACACTGCTGCGGCGGGCTCCCGAGGATCATCTCCTGCTGCTCCAGGTCCATCACGTCATCGCCGACGCTTGGTCGCAGAGCGTCCTGTTGGGTGAGTTGATAACGCTTTATGAAACGTTCTCCAAAGGTGACGTATCACGCCTACCGGCCTTGCCGGTCCAGTATGCCGACTTCGCGGTCTGGCAGCGCGGCCCCGCCGGACGGCGCCTCTTCGCGCACCAGGCCGACTATTGGCGGCAGCGGCTGGCAGGAGCGCCCACCGTGCTGGAGCTGCCCACCGATCGGCCGCGTCCACTGGTGCGCAGCTTCCGTGGCTCCGCCCGCTGCCTTTCCCTGTCCCCCGAGCTCACGACGAAGCTCAAGTTCGTCTCCCGGAAGTCGGGAGCGACGCTGTTCATGACCTTGCTGGCGGCATTTGACCTCCTGCTCTCGCGGCTGAGCGGCCAGGATGAAGTTCTCGTGGGCTCACCCATCGCCGGCCGCAACCGTTCCGAGGTCGAGGGGCTGATCGGTTGCTTCCTGAATACCGTCGTGCTGCGCGCCGATATTGCAGGTGCACCCTCCTTTCTCGAGCTGTTGGCGCAGGTGCGCGACGTGACCCTCGAGGCCTACGCTCATCAGGATCTGCCGTTCGAAAGGCTGCTGGAGGAATTACGACCGGAACGCGACCTGTCGCGGACACCGCTGTTTCAGGTGTTCCTCAACATGATCAACGTGCCCGAATCACGGCGGCGGCTTTCCGGGCTCGAGCTGCATGGGGGGCCGGCGGCCACGGCCCCTTCGAACTTCGACCTCACGCTCTACGCCCGTGAGCAGGAGGATGCGCTCCGACTCGATCTGGTTTACAACGTGGACCTATTCGACGAGGCACGGGTCGCCGAGATGCTGCGCCAGCTCGTCGGGTTGCTCACCCAGGTTGCGGCCGAGCCCGGGCGCGAGCTGGGGGGACTGTCACTGGTCACCGACGTTGCGGCAGCTGTCTTGCCGCAGTCGGCAGCTCCTCTATCGGCGGCATGGAATGGCTCGGTTGCCGATCACTTCGTCCGCCACGCCAGGCGAGCTCCACAGCGGCTTGCGGTCGTCGACCCGATGGAGAGCTGGAACTATGGTGAGCTCGACGCTCAGAGCAACCGCCTGGCCCATTACCTGCGGTCGCGGGGAGTCGTCAAGGGCGACGTGGTGGCGCTCTACGGACACCGCAGCGCGCCGTTGGTATGGGGAGTCCTGGGCGCGCTCAAGGCTGGGGCGGCGTTCACCATTCTCGATCCGGCCTACCCGCCGGCTCGCCAGCTCCAATGTTTGGATCTCGCCACTCCGACCGCGGTGGTCCAGGTTGCAGCGGCCGGACCGTTGCTGGAAGAGTTGGAAAAGGCCGTTCGCGCCCTGCCCTGCCGTATCGTGATCGGCCGGCGCGGGGAGTTGGTGCCCGACGATCTGTTGGCGGGGCAGCCAGACCACGATCCCGGGATTGAGGTGGGACCCGACGACCTCGCCTATATCTCGTTCACCTCGGGTTCCACAGGAGTGCCGAAGGGAGTCCTCGGACGTCACGGTCCACTGACTCATTTCACGCCCTGGCAGCAGACCGAGTTTGGTCTCGGAGAGCAGGATCGCTTCACCATGCTCTCCGGCCTGGCTCACGATCCGTTGCAGCGGGACATGTTTACACCGTTCCAGCTCGGCGCCACCCTCTGCATCCCCGATCCGCTGGAGATTGGTGTGCCGGGCCGGATGGCAGAGTGGATGCGGCGGCAGGAGGTCACCATCGCCCATCTGACTCCGGCCATGGGACAGATCCTGACCGAGGCCGTACCGGGCGTTCCGGTTGTGGAGGTGCCCTCGCTGCGCTTCGTCTTTCTGGTCGGCGACGTGCTGACCCGCCTCGACGTGGCGCGGCTGCGGCGGCTCGCCCCGCGGGTGACCTGCGTCAACTTTTACGGCTCCACCGAGACCCAACGCGCGGTGGGCTATCACCTGGTACAGGACTCTCTGCTGGGAGATGAGAAGCGGGAGGTTCTTCCACTAGGCCGCGGCATGCAGGACGTCCAGCTCCTGGTGATGAACCGGGGAAAGCGGTTGGCGGGGGTCGGCGAGCTCGGCGAGATCGCCATTCGCAGCCCGCACCTGGCGGCGGGTTACCTGGGCGACTGCGAGCTCACCCGCGAGCGCTTCCTGCTCAATCCGTTTGGATCGGGAAGACCGGAGGACCGGCTCTATCGCACGGGTGACCTGGGGCGCTACCGGCCGGACGGTGTGGTGGAGTTCGTGGCCCGTGCGGACAACCAGGTGAAGATCCGCGGCTTCCGCATCGAGTTGGGAGAGATCGAGGCGACTCTGGCTCGCCACCCGGCGGTGCGCGAGGCGGTGGTTGTGGCCCGCGCCGAGCGCTCGGGAGAGCGGCGGCTGGCAGCCTACGTCGTCCCCCACGGCTCACCGGCGCCGCCCCTGCCCACGCCCGGCGAGCTACAGGATTTCCTCCGCCAGCGGCTCCCCGAGTACATGGTGCCGCCAGCCTGGATGGAGCTCGCGAAGCTGCCGGTGACGCCCAACGGCAAGCTGGACCGCAAGGCCCTGCCCGAGCCGGCACTGGCGCGGCCGGACCTCGAGGAGACGTTCGTGGCGCCCCGCGGCGAAGTGGAGCAGGCCATCGCCGAAATCTGGCAGGAGGTCCTCGGAGTGGAGCGGGTGGGCGTCCACGAAAAGTTCTTCCAGCTCGGCGGCCACTCCCTGCTCTTGGTGCGGGTGCACGCCCGGCTGCGGGAGCGCTTCGGTACCGAGCTGTCGATGATGGATCTGTTCAAGTACCCCGATGTCAGCTCTCTCGCTCAGCACCTCAGGGGCGCTTTGGAAGTACGTCCGGTTACTTTCGAGAAGAGCCGGACCACGGAGCTGGAGGCGGGCAAGGCGCGCCGCAGACTGCGGTTGGAGAAGCGTCGCGGGATGGGAGAGTCAGAATGAGCGAGCGCAACGGGCTCGAAATCGCGATCGTCGGCCTTGCCGGCCGCTTCCCAGGGGCGAGAGACCTCCGGGAGCTCTGGGAGAACCTGCGCGACGGAGTGGAGTCGATTCGCCGTTTTGGCGACGAGGAGCTGGCGGCGGCCGGAGTGCCTCGCGAGATTCTCGCCAATCCCCGCTACGTAAAGGCGGGAGCTGTGATCGAGGGGGCCGATCTGCTCGACGCCGAGTTTTTCGGTCTGACGCCGCGCGAGGCAGAGATCATCGATCCCCAGCACCGGCTGTTCTTGGAGTGCGCCTGGGAGGCGCTCGAAGCGGCGGGCTACGACCCAGAGAGCTACCGTCGGCCCGTTGGTGTCTACGCCGGTGTGAGCTTCAGCACCTACGTGCTGCTCAATGTCTGGTCGAACCGCGACCGTATCGCTTTCCTCGGCAGCCTGTTGGGAGCCGACAAGGACCACCTGGCGACCCTGGTTTCCTACAAGCTGAATCTGGAGGGGCCGAGCCTGTCTGTCCAGACCGCCTGCTCTACCTCGCTCGTCGCGGTTCACCTGGCGGCCCAGGGGTTGCTCAACGGCGAGTGCGATATGGCGCTGGCGGGCGGCGTGTCCCTGCGGTTTCCGCAATCCTCTGGGTACTTCTGGAGCGAGGGGGGGATCACCTCGCCGGACGGCCACTGCCGTGCCTTCGATGCCGCGGCTCAGGGCACGGTGTTCGGTGATGGCCTCGGCATCGTCGTGCTCAAGCGCCTGGCGGATGCCGAGGCCGACGGCGACACCATCCACGCCGTGATCAAGGGCTCCGCCATCAACAACGACGGCGCTGCCAAAGTGGGCTACACCGCGCCGCGAATGGAGGGGCAGACCAAGGTCATTCGCGCCGCTCAGCTCGTGGCGGAGGTAGAGCCTGGCAGTATCGGTTACGTCGAAGCTCACGGCACCGGCACGGCCTTGGGCGATCCCATCGAGGTCGCTGCCCTGACCGAGGCCTTTCGGGCCGGCACCGACCGCACGGGCTTCTGCGCCCTGGGGTCGGTCAAGCCCAATCTCGGCCATTTGAACGCCGCGTCGGGAATCGCCGGCTTGATCAAGACGGTGCTCGTCCTCAAGCACCAGACGATTCCGCCCACCCTCCATTTCGAACTGCCAAACCCGGAGATCGATTTCGCCGGCAGCCCCTTCTTCGTCAGCGCCGAGGCCCGCGAGTGGCCAGCCGGTGACGGGCCCCGGCGCGCGGCGGTGAGCTCCTTCGGCATGGGGGGCACCAACGCCCACGTGATCGTCGAGGAGGCGCTGGCGCCTGAGCCCACGGGGAGCTCGCGGGCGGTCCAGATGCTGGTCCTGTCGGCGCGCAGCGCGGCGGCACTCGAAGCCGCGTCCGACCTCCTGGTGCGGCATCTGGAGGATCACCCGGACGAGCCCCTGGCCGACGTTGCCTACACCCTGCATCGTGGGCGCCGCGGCTTCGGTTACCGGCGAGTGGTGCTTGCAGGTACCAACGAAGAGGTGGTGCGGGTTCTCGCTTCGCGGGACCCTCAGCGGGTCCTCACCGCTGAGGGCGGCGACCGCGAGCGGCCGGTCTTCTTCCTTTTCCCGGGCCAGGGGGCGCAGCACGTGGGGATGGCTCGCGGTCTGTACGAGACCGAGGTCGTCTTCCGCCAGGAGGTGGACCGCTGCGCCGAGTGGCTGGCCCCCCGGCTGGGCTTCGATTTGCGGCACGTCCTCTTCCCCGGCGCGGAGGGAGCGGCGGCCGCGGCTGAGCGGCTGGGCCAGACGGCGGTGACCCAGCCGGCCCTTTTCGTGGTCGAGTACGCCCTCGCGCGCCTATGGATGGCATGGGGAGTCCGGCCGCAAGGGATGCTCGGCCACAGCATTGGCGAGTATGTGGCGGCTTGCCTGGCGGGGGTCTTCACCCTCGAAGAGGCCCTGGACCTGGTGGCCCTGCGCGGCCGGCTGGTTCAGGAGCTCCCGACCGGTGCCATGCTCGCCGTGCCCCTGCCTGCCGAGAGTCTGGAGCCGCTGCTGGGCGAGCGGGTGGCGCTGGCTGCCGTCAATGGGCCTTCGCTATGCGTGGTGTCTGGCGGTCGCGAGGAGGTCGAGGAGCTGCGGCGGCGTGTCGAGCCGCTGCTGGGCGAGGGGCTCGAATGCCGCCTCTTGCGCACTTCCCACGCCTTCCATTCTTCCGCCCTCGACCCCATTTTGGGCGCCTTCGGCGAGGCTTTCCGCTCCATCCCGCTCAAGGCGCCATCGCTTCCCTTTGTCTCCAACCTGACGGGTCAATGGGTCACGGCGGCTGAGGCGACGGACCCTGGATACTGGGTGCGCCACCTGCGGCACACGGTGCGCTTTGCGGCTGGGCTTGCGACTCTGGCGGCCCTCGACGGAGTGTTGCTGGAGGTGGGACCGGGACGCACGCTCGGCACCTTGGCACGCCAGCACCCGGACCTCGCCGGCCGGCCGCTGATCGCGTCGTTGCGCCACCCTCAGGACGACCAGCCGGACCAGGAGACCCTGCTGCGCGGCCTGGGGCAGCTTTGGCTGGCTGGTGCCCGGCTGGACTGGCGAGGTTTCTACGCTGGCGAAACACGCCGCCGGATCCCGCTGCCGACCTACGCGTTCGAACGGCGGCGCTACTGGATCGAGCCCAAGCCCGAAACGGGCTTTGCGGCTCCGGACTCACGACCCACGGCGTCCGCCGCTGTCGAGGTTGCGGCTCCGGAGACCGTGCCGCGCCCGAAGGAGCTGCATCCGCGGCCCAGTCTCGGCACACCTTATGTCGCGCCGGCCAGTCGAGCGGAGCGGGAGATCGCCGCGGTTTGGCAGGACCTGTTCGGTATCGCCGAGATCGGCGTTCACGATGACTTCTACGACCTCGGTGGCCATTCGCTGCTGGTCACCCAGATGGCTTCCCGAGTTCGCGAGCTGCTTGGCGTGGAGCTGCCGCTGCGCACCTACTTCGACGAGCGCACCATCGTCCGGCTTGCCGCCGCTGTAGAGCGGTTGCGCGCCGAGTCGGGCCAGGCTGAGGCTGCTGGGGCCGAAGGACCCACTCTCTCGCAAGGTCCTCCCCTCGTGCGCGGTGTGCGGCCCCGGGAGCTGCCGCTTTCATTTGCCCAGCAGCGACTGTGGCTTCTCGACCAGTTGGCGCCAGGCAATCCGTTCTACAACCTTTTCGGGGCCATGCGCATCGAGGGCGAGTTGCGCCACGACGTCATGGGGAAAACCCTGATCGAGGTCGTTCGCCGCCACGAGACCCTGCGTACCGGTTTCGGTAGCGAGAATGGCCAGCCGGTGCAGCGCATCGAGCGCCAGGTGCCGTTCCTTCTTCCGCTGATCGATCTGAGCGCCCTGCCGGACGAACGACGCGAAGAGCGAGCCCAGCAACTGGCCGCCGAGCAGTGGCAGCGCCCATTTGACCTCGCCAAACCGCCTTTGTTGCGAGTCAGCCTGCTGCGGCTGAGAGTTGCCGAGCACGCTTTGCTTATTTCCATGCATCACATCGTGTCCGACGGCTGGTCGATGGCGGTGCTGATCGGTGAGGTGGCGCGTCTCTATGCGGCCTTTGCTCTCGACCAACGTTCGCCTCTGCCTGAGCTGCCAGTCCAGTACGCGGACTTCGCCCTCTGGCAGCGAGGCTGGCTGCGAGGCGATGTGCTGGAGCGCCAGCTCGCCTATTGGCGCGAGCGGCTGGCCGGTGTTCCCGTGGTTGAGCTGCCGGCCGACCGGCAACGGCAGCCGGTTCAAAGCTTTCGTGGTGCCACGCACCGGTTCGTCTTTCCTCCGGCGCTCGCAGTGGCCATGGGCGGTCTTGCCCGGCGCCAAGTCATCTCGCCGTATATGGTCTTGCTCGCCGCTTTCCAAGCCGTCGTACGCCGCTACACCGGGATGGATGACGTAGTGGTGGGCACGCCCATCGCAAATCGTACTCGCGGCGAGCTCGAGGGGCTGATCGGCTTCTTCATCAACTCCCTGGTGCTGCGCACCGACCTGGGAGGAGATCCGCCGGTGAACGAGCTCATGTCGCGGGTGCGTGACACGGCACTCGGCGCTTACTCCCACCAGGATCTGCCGTTCGAATACCTTGTCGAGAAGCTACAGCCGCAACGCGACCTGGCGCGCAATCCGCTGTTCCAGCTCATGTTCAACCTGTTCAACGCGCCGGTCTCTGAGATGGAATCGGGCGGACTGAAGATCTCGCCGTTGAGAAGCGGTGGGACGACAGCGCTCTTCGACCTGCAGGTCTATGTGAGCGACTTCGGTCAGGGTCTCAGCACGAACTGGGAATACAGCACCGATCTTTTTGACGCCGCCACCATTGAGCGTCTGGCAGGGCACTTTGGAGTAGTGCTGGAGGGGATCGTCGCCCGGCCTGAAGCGCGGCTTTCGGAGCTGCCGCTGCTGACTCGGGGTGAGCGCGAGCAGCTTCTGGCAGAGTGGAACGCCACTTCGACTCCGTTGCCGGCAGGGTGTGTCCATGACGCGATCGCCGATCAGGCGTCGCGGACGCCGGAGGCCGTCGCAGTGGCTTTCGGCGGGGACTTCTTGACCTACCGGGATTTGGACCGCAAGGCCAATGGTCTTGCTCATCGCCTTACTTTGCTCGGAGTGGGACCCGAAGTGCGGGTTGGAATCGCGATCGAGCGGTCGCTGGAGATGGCGATTGGCCTGCTTGCGGTGCTCAAGGCGGGTGGCGCCTACGTTCCTCTCGATCCGTCCTATCCGCCGGAACGTTTGGCTTTCATGCGCGAGGACGCCGGGCTTGCGATGGTGCTGACGCCGGAGCTCCTGGCGAGCCTCGCGGAAATCCTGCCTGAGAGCTCCACTGCGCCGCAGAGCGGTGTCGGGTCACTGAACGCCGCCTACGTGATCTATACCTCGGGCTCGACGGGCAAGCCGAAAGGGGTTCAGATCCCCCATGGAGCGCTGACGAATTTTCTGGCCTCGATGGCGGAGAGACCAGGACTTGCCGCCACTGACAGGCTCCTCGCTGTGACCTCGCTGTCGTTCGACATCGCCGGGCTCGAGTTGTATCTGCCTTTGCTGGTTGGCGGGCGGGTGGTGTTGGCGAGCCGCGACGAGGCGGCGGACGGCCGTCTGCTCCAGGGACTGATCGCCGAATCAGGAATTACGGTTCTCCAAGCGACGCCCGCCACTTGGCGTCAGCTCCTCGAAACCGGCTGGCAGGGCGGCGAGGGCCTGAAGGCGCTCTGCGGCGGCGAAGCTCTGTCGCCGGTGCTGGCGGCGGACCTCGTTGAGCGAGTGGGCTCGTTATGGAACGTTTACGGACCGACCGAAACCACTGTCTGGTCGACAGTGGAAGAGATCCGCGGCGACGGTCCCATCCTCGTTGGCCGGCCGATCGCCAACACCCAGGCCTTCGTGCTCGACGTCGACGGCGATCCGGCGCCGGTTGGGGTTCCAGGCGAGCTCCTGCTGGGCGGCGCGGGTGTCGCCCGAGGATACCTTGGGCGGCCTGACCTGACCGCGGAGAAGTTCGTGCCGAATCCCTTCGGTGCAGCCGGATCGCGGCTCTACCGGACGGGGGACCTGGCTCGTTTCCACAACGACGGTGCCTTGGAGTGCCTGGGCCGTATCGACCATCAGGTCAAGGTGCGGGGCTACCGTATCGAGCTGGGGGAGATCGAGACGGCCCTTGCCCGCCATCCGGGCGTGGCCGCGACCGCCGTCGTGGCTCGCGAGGAAGCGTCTGGAGACCGGCGGCTGGTGGCCTACGTGGTTCCGCGGCCTGACAGCGCCGATCTAGTCGCCGAGATGCGCACCTGGCTGCGCGACAGCTTGCCAGCGTACATGATCCCCACCGCTTGGGTGGAGCTCGCGCAGCTGCCTCTCACTCCCAACGGCAAGGTAGATCGCAAGGCGCTTCCGGCGCCTGCGGCAACGAAGGCCGAGCGGTCGACGACGCCCCGAACGGCTACCGAAGAGGTGATGGCCGGGATTTTCGCCGCGGTGTTGGGCATTCCGAGCATGGGGCCGGACGACAGCTTCTTCGAGCTCGGCGGCCATTCCTTGCTGGCCACCCAGGCGATTTCTCGAGTGCGCAAGGCCTTTGGTGTCGACCTGCCGCTGCGCAGGTTCTTCGAAACGCCGACACTGGCCGGCTTGGCCAGCGCCGTCGACGCTCTACGCTCGTCGGGACGGGAGGCGCCGCGGTTGGCGGCTCTGGCGCGGACCGGAGAAGCACCGCTGTCGTTTGCTCAGCAGCGCCTCTGGCTTCTCGATCAGCTGGCGCCAGGAAACCCCTTCTACAACTTGGCCGGAGCGATGTGGTTGGAAGGTAAGCTCGAGGTCGCTCCTCTCTGGGCCGCGGTACGTGAGGTCGTGCGCCGTCACGACACACTCCGTACCTCTTTCGGCACCGAAAAAGGCCTGCCGGTGCAGCGGATCGAGCCGGCCGCCGAGCTTGACCTGCCGGTCGTTGATCTCCGCAATCTTCCTGCCGAGGACGGCCAGGCTTGGCGACGGCGTCTGTCGGCAGAGCTGGCCGGCCGTCCCTTCGATCTCTCATGTCCGCCGCTGCTGAGAGTGTGCCTGCTGCGGCTTGGAGAATCGGAGTACGTGCTGCTCTACTCGATTCATCACATCGTCTCCGACGGCTGGTCGCTCGGTGTGCTGATCGAGGAAGTGGCGAGGCTCTATGACGCCTTCACCCGCAATGAGCCCTCGCCTCTGCCCGAGCTGCCGATCCAGTATGCGGACTTCGCCGTCTGGCAGCGCGGCTGGTTGCAGGGCGACGTGCTGGAGCGGCAGCTTGGATACTGGCGTGATCGCCTGGCAGGCGCCGCAGCGGTGGAGTTGCCCAGCGACAGGCCGCGGGCGCCGGTACAAAGCTTTCGCGGCGCGAAACATCTGCTCGTGCTGTCCGCCGAGCGCCAGGCTGCGGCAGCCACGCTTGCCCGTGAGCACGGGGTGTCGCTCTTCATGGCCCTGCTCGCTGCCTTCCAGGTTCTGTTGCACCGCTATTCCGGACAGGACGATATCGTCGTCGGCACGCCGATCGCCAACCGGACCCGCAGTGAGCTCGAAGGCCTGATCGGCTTCTTTATCAACTCCCTGGTGCTGCGCACGGACCTGGGGGGCGATCCCGAGGGCGTGGAGCTCCTGATGCGGGTGCGGGAAACCGCGCTGGGCGCTTACGCGCACCAAGACCTGCCATTCGAATACCTGGTCGAGAAGCTCCAGCCGCGACGCGATCTGTCACGTAACCCGCTGTTCCAAATCATGTTCAACCTCTTGAACATGCCGGAGGCGCAGTTGGAGGCGGGCGGTCTGCGCATGTCTCAGCTTGACTCGGGAACGGAGATCTCGCTGTTCGATCTCCAGGTCTACATCAACGAGACCAGGCAGGGCCTGGCGACAATTTGGGAATACAACACGGATCTGTTCGACGCCGCTACCGTCGAGCGCTTCGCCAGCCATTTCGCCATCGTTCTGCAAGGTCTCGGCATTCGCCCGGGGGCACGGCTCTCGGAGCTGCCTTTGCTGACGGCGGTGGAGCAGCGTCAGCTCCTGGTGGAGTGGAACGCCACCCGCCGTTCCCAGCCCACGCTTTGTGTCCATCAGGCCATCGCGGCTCAGGCGGCAAGGACACCAGACGCTCCGGCGGCGATTTGCGAGGGTGAAGCACTGACCTACGGCGAGCTCGAGTGCCGCGCCAACTCCCTGGCACATCACCTGCGGCGTTTGGGAGTGGGGCCGGAAAGACGGGTTGGACTCGCTCTGGAGCGTTCGCTGGACATGGTGGTTGGGCTGCTCGCGGTGCTCAAGGCGGGCGGCGCCTACGTCCCGCTCGATCCGTCCTATCCGCAAGAGCGGCTGGCTTTCATGCGGGACGACGCCGGACTCGAGATCGTCTTGGAGACGCTGCCGGAGGTTGCTGAGAGCGCCGGCCCTCCCACGAGCGGTGTGGGACTCCAGAACATCGCCTACGTGATCTATACATCGGGCTCGACGGGTCGGCCGAAGGGAGTCCAAGTCTCCCACGGCGCGTTGTCGAACTTCCTCTCTGCCATGGCGGAGACACCTGGCTTCACAGCTGGCGACGCCCTCGTCGCCGTGACCTCATTATCGTTCGACATCGCCGGCCTGGAGATCTATCTGCCTCTTCTGGTTGGCGGCCGGGTGGTGCTTGCGAGCCGCGAGGATGTGGCCGATGGCCGCAGGCTCCAAGCGCTGATCGCCGAATCCGGGGCAACGGCTCTTCAGGCGACGCCGGCAACCTGGCGGATGCTATTGGATTCCGACTGGCAAGGTGGCAAGGGCCTCAAGGCGCTCTGCGGCGGCGAGGCTTTGCCGATAGCGCTGGCTGGCGCCCTACGGCCGCGGGTGAGCTCGTTGTGGAACCTCTATGGACCCACCGAAACGACAGTCTGGTCGACGGTGGAAGAGATTCGCGGCGAGGGCGCGATCCTCATCGGCCGTCCCATCGCCAACACCGAGGCCTATGTCGTTGACGGTGGTGGCAACCTGGCACCGGCAGGCGTTCCCGGCGAGCTGTTGCTGGGCGGCGCGGGCTTGGCTCGCGGCTATCTCGGACGGCCCGAGCTGACCGCGGAGAAGTTCGTGCCCTCTCCCGTCGGCGAGGTAGGGTCGCGTCTTTACCGGACCGGAGACCTTGCACGGTTCCGCGCCGATGGTCGGCTGGAGTGCCTGGGACGCATCGACCACCAGGTGAAGTTACGGGGCTTCCGCATCGAGCTTGGTGAGATCGAGGCGGCGCTCGGCCGGCATCCCGAGGTGGCCAACGCCGTGGTCGTGGCCCGGGATGAGGCGTCGGGTGACCGCCGGCTCGTCGCCTACCTCGTGCCGCGCCACCAAGGTGGACAGCTTCTGGTTGCGGAGCTGCGAGACTGGCTGCGCCGGAGCCTGCCCGAGCACATGGTGCCCGCGGCCTGGATGGAGTTGGCGGAGCTGCCGCTCACTCCCAACGGCAAGGTGGACCGCAAGGCGTTGCCTGCTCCGGAACCGGTGAGTGTGGAGGCGGCAGCGTTCATCACGCCACGCACTCCTGTCGAGGAGGTGCTGGCGGGGATCTGGATCCAGGTGCTGGGCGTGGCAGCGGTGGGCGCCACGGATAACTTCTTCGACCTCGGGGGACACTCCCTCCTCGCCACCCAGGTAGTGGCGCGCGTGCGCGACGCTTTTGGGGTGGAGCTGCCGCTGCGCCGGATCTTTGAAACGCCGACGTTGGCCGGCCTCGCTGCTGGCCTCGAATCGGAGCGCACGGCGACGACCCTCCAAGTGCCTCCGCTGGTGCGCGGGTCGCGGGAGGGCGATCAGCCTCTCTCCTTCGGCCAGCAGCGGCTCTGGTTCCTGAACCGCCTCGAGCCGGAGAGCCCCGCCTATAACATCCCCTCCGCGTTGCGGCTGCTGGGCCGGCTCAATCCCGTCGCCTTGGCGGGCGCGCTCGGCGAGATTGTCCGGCGGCACGACTCGCTGCGCACGACGTTCAGGACCCAGGGTGGCGAGCCGGTGCAGGAGATCCAGCCGCCGCGCGATTTCGAGCTGCCGGTCGTGGATCTCGAATCGCTTCCGGGGAGATTGCGGGAGATCGAGGTGCAGCGGCTCGCCAGCGAGGAGGCCCGGCGGCCATTCGACCTCGCGGCCGGACCCCTGTTGCGGGTGACCGCGTTGCGGCTCGGGGATGAAGAGCACGCCGTGCTGCTGACGATGCACCACATCGTCTCGGACGGTTGGTCACTGGGCGTTCTGGTACGCGAGATCGCGACCCTGTACCGCTCCCTCTCTCTAGGCGAGGCCTCGCCGCTACCGGAGCTTCCCGTGCAGTACACCGACTTCGCCCGGTGGCAGCGCGAGTGGCTGCAAGGCGAGGTCCTGGCGGAACAGGTTGCCTATTGGCGCCAGCGGTTGGCCGGAGCGCCGGCTCTGCTGGAGCTGCCGACCGACCGGCCCCGCCCTGCTATGCAGCGCTTCCGCGGCGGCCGGCAGGGGAGCCTCCTTGGCACTGCCCTCCAACGTGGCCTGCGCGAGCTGGGACAGAGGCGGGGAGCGACGCTGTTCATGGAGCTGCTGGCGACTTTCAACGCCCTTCTTCGCCGTCACACCGGCGAGGAGGATGTGGTCGTCGGCTCGCCCATCGCAGGCCGTCGACGGGTGGAGACGGAGGGGCTCATTGGCCTCTTCTTGAACACCCTGGTCCTACGCACCGACGTCTCCGGTGACCCCGGCTTCCATGATCTTCTCAATCGCGTGCGCGAGGTAGCCCTGGACGCCTACGCCCATCAGGACCTGCCGTTCGAGAAGCTGGTCGACGAGCTGGACCTGCCGCGGGATCTCTCCCACACGCCGCTCTTCCAGGTCCTGCTGGTGCTCCAGAACGCTCCAGTCGAGCGTCTCGAGCTTCCCGGCCTCACCTTGCTGCCGGTGGGCGGTGTCGAGGGGAACACGGCGAAGTTCGACCTCGCCGTCAGCTTCACCGAGAGCGCCGAGGGGCTCGCCAGCACCTGGATGTACAACACCGACCTGTTCGATGCGGCGACGATAACGCGCATGGTCGGCCATTTCCAGCGACTGGTGGAGGGAATTGTCGCCGAACCCGAGCGCCGTCTCTCGGACCTGCCACTGCTCTCGGCAGCGGAGAGCCGGCAGCTCGTGGAGTGGAACGCGACGGCGGCGGACTACCCGCGCGAGCGCTGCCTGCACGAGTGGATCGCTGCCCAGGCGGCGAGAACCCCGGAG